>ENA-OPZN01000135-OPZN01000135.1-human-gut-metagenome-genome-assembly--contig:-NODE-135-length-28630-cov-4.542083_pt1 | contig 28630 bp, 29 predicted proteins | sample MGYA00242483_ERZ504503 | MGnify/ENA primary metagenome ERZ504503 (study PRJEB26092, sample SAMD00036285) | human gut metagenome | host: Homo sapiens | study: EMG produced TPA metagenomics assembly of... | reverse complement strand
AATCGATTTTATCAGGCAGCAATGATAGAGTTTAAGTTTTATGTCATATTATGTTGTTGAGGACTAAAGGTAAGAACTTTCTTGTTTGAGCTTATATTTTCATTTGGAATTTGTTGTCTTTTTGATTTCAGGTTGTCAGATTAGGAATTGCGGGAGATAAATCTTACCTTTGTGTGTACGAAAGGATTAAAACGACATGGCCATGAACAGACTTTATCCGGTAGGCATACAGAATTTCGAGGATCTCCGTAGTAGGGGATATATTTATGTAGACAAGACTTTGCTTTTATATAACCTAGTGCAGACAGGGAAGTATTATTTCTTGAGTCGTCCCCGTCGGTTTGGAAAAAGCTGATGATTTCCACGTTAGAGGCTTATTTCCTGGGAAAGCGTGAACTTTTCAAGGGGCTTGCTATGGAAAGTCTGGAAAAGGATTGGACGGTGCATCCGGTGCTTCACATGGATTTGAATACGGAAAAGTATGATACGGAAGCAAGTCTGGAAAACAAGCTGGAACTGACGTTGAAGCAATGGGAAGCAGAGTATGGCCACAACCCGGATGAGTATTCCGTGGCGACCCGTTTTGAAGGAGTTATTCGTCGGGCTGCGAAGAAAATGGGGCAAAAGGTGGTGATTCTGATAGATGAGTACGACAAACCGATGCTGCAGGCCATCACAAATTCGGAACTGCAGACAAAATTCCGTAACACGCTCAAAGCATTCTATGGCGCGCTCAAGTCGTGTGACGGCTTCATTCATTTTGCCATGCTGACGGGCGTGACGAAGTTCAGTAAGGTGAGTGTGTTCAGTGATTTGAATAACCTGCGTGATATATCCATGGTGAATCAGTATGCAGAAATTTGTGGTATCAGTGATGCGGAGCTTCACCAGTACTTTGACGAGGACATTCATTCGCTTGCCGATAAACTGAGCATAGATTATACCAAAGCTTGTGGACTGCTGAAGGAAAACTATGACGGTTATCATTTCTGTTATAATTCAATCGGCATGTACAATCCTTTCAGCCTGCTGAGTACTTTTGCCAATATGCAGATAGGCAGCTATTGGTTTGAGACGGGTACCCCGACTTACCTGGTAGAGCTGATGAAACTTCATCATTATCCGGTGGAAGAGATAGAGCACATCGTAACCAGCGGTCCGGTGCTGGATTCCATCGATGCGGCTTCTACCGACCCGGTACCGGTCATCTACCAGAGCGGCTATCTGACCATCAAGGATTATAACGCGGAGTTTGAGAACTATACCCTTGGTTTCCCGAACCGGGAGGTGGAGCAGGGTTTTCTCCGTTTCCTGCTTCCTCACTATGCGTCGGTGAGCGTGAGCAAGTCCCCTTATGAAATCCAGTGCTTTGTGGGTGAGGTACGCAAGGGTGATGTGGACGGTTTCCTGAACCGCCTGCAGACCTTCTTTGATGATACTTCCTACGAACTGGCCCGTGACCGTGAGGTGCATTACCAGAACATCCTTTACATCGTGTTCAAGCTGATGGGCTTCCACACCGAGGTGGAATACCGCACATCGCGTGGTCGGGTAGATTTAGTGCTCAAGACTTCTGATTACATCTACGTGATGGAATTCAAGTTGAACGGTACCGCTGAGGAGGCCATGCAGCAGATAGAGGAGAAAGGGTACGCCTCTGCCTTTGCTTCCGATAGCCGGAAGGTGATAAAGGTCGGGATAAACTTCAGTGACGAGACACGAAGCATTGAACGGTGGATTGTAGCATGATTGAAATAGAATATTATAAAAAAGGGGAAGCGGCGTATCGATGTGCTGCTTCCCTTTTTTATATACTATTAGTCAGAGTCTTTTATTTCCCTCCAAAAAACTTCTTCCGGTAATAAGAATCTGCCGTATACAGTGCTGCCGTCGGGTTATTGCCTGTCACACGGTCCTTGGTTACGAGGGTGGTGACGTAGGCATCCGAGTATTTGTAGAACAGGCTGTCGTGTCCCACGCAGAGACCGATGACTACGTTCAGGTCGGTATGTGCTTCGTTCAGCAGACGGGCTTGCAGAATCGGGTTGCACATGGCGGCACCGATGCTTTCACATTGTGCGGGGATACCCATCGACGTTTTGGGCTGGCCGGCTACCTTGCAGATGACTGAGTAAGCCTCGAAGCCGTTGGCACGGAGGATACGGGCAAAAATACGGGCTTCACGGATGAGGCCGATGCAGTTGGCAATGCCGATGCGGTGCGCACCGATTTTCCGGGCAAACTCCATGATTTCCTGCACGCGGGTCCACTGGCAGTATCCTTCGTATTCCACTTCCGCACTGGCAATCATAATCTCGCGGTTGCGCCCCTCGTCGTAACGTTCCAGTGCCCACTGGCGGTCTTCTTCCTTCAGGTTATCCGTAGGACAGAAATCAGGATAGGTGCGGTCTTTGTATTTGCAGTTCTGTGTGCCGCAGTCCACACAGGTAGGTATTGTTTCTTTTTCCATAAAGGCGTGTGTAATTGGTTAAACTGAGGGCAAAGATACGAGATTTCTTTCCAATTGGTAGACAGAAAACCGCATTTGGTGGATTCTATTTTTAAAAATTGCAGGCGACTTCTACATTTGTTTCCGATTAGTTTTCATTTAAAATTGTAAGTAAGATGAAGAAAATTGTGTGGATGGCCTGCGGAATGGCCTTGATGTGTGCACCTTTGAATGCAAGTGCGAATATCCGCTACGATGACCCGCAGGAGGAAGTACAGAAGAAAGAAGTGCCCAATCCGGAGAAGGCGGCCCAGCGACGGACCGACGAGATGGATAAGGCACTGAATCTGACGGAGAAGCAGTACAAGAAGATTTACAAGTTGTTCCTGAAGGAAGAAAAGGAAAAAGTGGAAGCCATGATGCAGCGTCACCCGGGAGGAATGAACGGACAGCCTCCCATGGGTGGAAGACCCCCGATGGGGGAGGACGTCCTCCGATGGGAGGTGGAATGCCACCGCAGGGTGGAGGATTCCCCGGAATGGGAGGATTTCCGGAAGGCATGAGCCCGGAAGAACGGATGAAGGAGCATGCCGAGAAGATGCAGAATGAGCAGGAAAAGCGGGAGAAGAAAATCCGCAAGATTCTCACCGAAGAACAGTATGCCACCTGGCAGACCGTGAAACCGCAGCCACAGGTGTTGCCTCCGATGCCGGAAGGTGAGAGACCGGGGCCAGGACCTCGTGGATTCGAGGAAGAGGAAGCTCCGTTGCTGGATACGGCAGCCGAGTGAATGGGATACTTGATTTTCCCGTGGGGTGATTCTTGGAATGTGCGGCAGATGTCGTAACTTTGCGGTTCATTCAAAAAAGTCTACGTTATGCCCGTTATCGAAATCACCTCGCTGGAGCATCCCGGAGTGGAAGTGTTCAGCACCCTGACCGAAGCCCAGTTGCGCAACCGCATTGACCCGCAGCGGGGCATCTTTATCGCCGAAAGCCCGAAAGTGATTCGGGTGGCGCTGGAGGCCGGCTATGACCCCGTGTCTTTGCTCTGTGAGCGGAAGCACCTTACGGGTGATGCAGCGGACATTGTGCAGCGCATGGCGCATCTGCCGGTCTATACGGGCGACCGGGAACTGCTGGCCCGGCTTACCGGTTATACGCTGACACGGGGTGTGCTGTGTGCCATGCGGCGTCCGGCTCCGCGTCCGGTGGAGGAAGTATGCCGTGGGGCACGCAGGGTAGTGGTCATTCATGGGGTGGTGGATACCACCAATATCGGGGCCATCTTCCGTTCGGCAGCCGCACTGGGTATCGATGCCGTACTGTTGACCACGGATTCGTGCGACCCGCTGAACCGTCGGGCAGTGCGGGTGTCGATGGGTTCGGTGTTCCTGATGCCCTGGACGTGGGTAGACCGTCCGCTGGAGCAGTTGAAGGAACTGGGGTTCCGCACGGCAGCCATGGCGCTGACCGACCGTTCCGTACCGCTGGATTATCCGCCGCTGAAGGAGGAACCGCGACTGGCCCTGGTGATGGGTACCGAAGGCGACGGACTGCCGGAAACTGCCATCGAGGGAGCGGACTATGTGGTGCGTATTCCCATGGCACACGGGGTAGATTCGCTCAATGTGGCAGCTGCTTCGGCCATAGCTTTCTGGGAGTTACGATGTGGTGAGAACCATTGAAAAATACGGGGTTTATACTCCGAAAAAAACTCCTTTACGCTTGAACTAAAACGTAAAGGAGTTTTCAGTAAAACGTCCTTGCGTTTCAATCCAAACGCAAGGACGTTTTGTATGAAATGCACTTGCGTTCTCATTGAAATGCAAAGGCGTTTTTGGGAGGGTCAGATTTCGTCCGGCCAGGGGCACGGTTTTCCGGTCTTTTTGAACGACGGGCGCTGTGCGCCGGAGCTGCGAAGGAACTCGCCGAGGTTGGCCGAGAGGGATTTCACTACATCCGGATAGCGTTCGGCCAGGTTGTGCTTCTCGCTGATGTCGGCCGGAATGTCATACAGTTCCTTCTTGCCCGTTTCGTAGAAATAAATCAGCTTCCATTTTCCCTGACGTACGGTGCAGGTAGCGCCGATGCCCGGGCCTTGCTCGCCCCACAGGTTCGGACAGTTCCAGTAAAGGCTTCTGCCTTCCGACGGGTCGCCGGTCTGCTTGAGCAGGGGCACGAAGCTTACGCCGTCCACGGTCTGCGGTGCCTTCCAGTCGGTAATGCCCGCCATTTCGAGGATGCTGGGGAAATAGTCTTCCACGATGACGTACTTGTCGCAGCGGGTATTGGGTTGAGCCACGCCCGGCCAGCTCACAATCATTGGTTCGCGGATACCGCCTTCGTAGGCCGAGCCTTTTCCGCAGGTAAGCGGTGCATTCTGCGTGTAGAGCGGTTCATCTCTCCATTCCTTACCGGTGGCATATCCTCCGTTGTCACCACAGAACAGGATGATGGTATTGTCGGCTTCTCCGTTCTTTTCCAGCCAGTCCATGATGTCGCCTAGACTCTTGTCCATGCCTTCGATGAGGGAGGCATAGGCCGCTTCCTTGTCCGACATGCCTTTCTTCTTGTACTTGTCATAGAAGCGCATATCCTTGTCGATAGGGATGTGGATGGCATAATGCGACATATAGAGGTAGAACGGCTGGTTGTATTCCTTGGCCTTATCGAGGGCTTTCAGGGCTTCCTGTGTCAGGGCTTCGGTGACAAAGGTACCTGTTTTCCAGTATTTCTCCAGTCCTGGGACCGACATGAGCGAGGTGGGATTACCTTTTTCGTCGTGTCCGTAGCTGAGTTCACTCAGGTAGGTAGCCAGTCCGCCTGCTGCATGGCCGGCAATGTTTGTTTCAAAGCCGAAGTGGCAGGGATTCTCTCCCGGAGTGTCGATGGCTCCCCAGTGTGCCTTTCCGCAATGGATGGTGTGGTAGCCGCTGTCTTTCAGGTACTGCACGAACGACTTGGCCACGAAGGTGTGGTTTGTGCCTTCCACCTGCGCAATGCCGTTGTAGTTCCAGTCGGGAAGTTGCAGCACCTCGCTTTGGGCATCGGTGGTTTTGTTCTTCTGCAGGGTCCAGTTGGTCACCCGGTGGCGGGCCGCATTGGCTCCGGTCATCAGACTGCAGCGGGTGGGCGAGCTGATGCTTGAGGCGTAGGCCTGCGTGAACATCATTCCCTGACGGGCCAGACGCTCCATGTTAGGAGTTTCGTAACGTTCGTTGTACATGGTCTTCTCTGTCCAGAAAGGCAGTGAAGTGTCCTGCCATCCCATGTCGTCCACCAGGAAGAATATGATGTTCGGACGCGGGTCGGGACGGTCGTTGGCCAGGGTATGCAACGGGGTGAGCACAGGAGCTATCCCGAGAAGTGCTAAAAGATTTTTATTCATAATATCTTTCTTTATATTAAGGATTTACGTGATAAACACTAAAGTTTCGGATGAGGGGCTCAGCCGTGCAATCTTCTACCACCAGACGGAAGGATTTGGCTTCTATGGCAGGGAAGGATTCAATGCGCTTGTGCCCCACGGAAGTACCTTTGGCCACGGTAGTCCACTTGCCGTTCACCTGGGCTTCTACCCGGTAGGCACGGATGCGTTCACCGCCGGTAATGTCTTCCTGAATCTGGTAATAGTTGACGGGCTGTGCCTTGCCGAGCGAGAGCGATACTTTCTTCTTGCCGGTGGCCGAAGTTTCTGCCAGCGGCTGGCCGAAACGGCGGTTGATTTCGGCACCCCATTCCTGCAGGCGGCGCACGTCACCTTCTGGAATCAGTCCGTCGGGGTTCGGGGTAAGTCCTACCATCAGCGTGGCATTGCGGCCTACCGATTTCTCGTACATCTCCATCAGGTTGGCTAACGGATAGACGGCCTTGTCGTCATCACCCGGTTCCCAGAACCATTCGTGGCGTCCGTTGTATCCGCGCAGAGGTGTGTCGGCCATGGCAGGTACCCAGACTTACCGTTGGGGTCGCCGTGTGCCAGCAGCTTGTTGTGGTCGGTCACTCCGTCAGTGGCGTTGCTGTGACTGTACGGGTAGGGGAAACTCGACCAGCAGGGGTAGCCTACGGTACCGCTTTCCGAACCGCCCCAGCGAAGGTCGGCACGGTTCACGTTGTGATAGAACAGACAGTTGGGCTGGTACTTGTTCACGATGGGTTCTACATCGGGACCCATTCCTTTCGGGTCGTCGGCACCGCCGTCAAACCAAATCATGAAGAGTTCGCCGTAGCGGGTGCAGAGTTCCGTCACCATCTTTTCGCACAGGCGCTTGTACCACTCCTGGCGGTTGCGGGCAAACTCGTCTTCGCCTTCTGCCTTGAAGTTGTGGATACCCAGCAGGGAGTTCCAGCGGATGCCGATGTAGATGCCTGGCTGTACGCCGTACTTGCGGCAGGAGTTCACGAAGTCGCGCACGATGTCACCCTTTCCGTCGCGCCATTTCAGGGCCTTCATGCAGTAAGGATTCACGTCGCTCTGCCACAGTCCGAAACCGGTTTCGTGGGTGGCAGTGAGGATGGCAAACTTGGCCCCGGCAGCTTTGGCCGACTGAATCCACTGGTCGGTGTCGAGCTGGTCGGGATGGAAAATGTTATAGTCCTCAATCGGGTTGATGCGGTTGTTGCCTTGTCCGTACACCAGTCCGTCGAACACGTGCAGGTCGTAGTGGAACACCACGCCCAGTTCGGCTTCGTGCCATTTAAGCTGGTGAGGACCGGGCGGGGACCTTCGTAGTCGGTATTACGGGCTGCGGTAGTGGTCGCGCAGAGGGCGAACAGTGTCAGTAGTGTCAGTAATGTCTTTTTCATATTCATGGTTTCAAGTATTTTTCAAATGGGTCATGGGTCTGTTCGAGCCATGAAGAAAGAGTTCGTTTCAGTGAATCACAAAGAGCCGGCTGACTTTCCGCAAGGTTGTGCAGCTGGTTCGGGTCGTGAAGTCGGTCGTACAGCCATACGTGCGTGGGCTGGCCTTCTTCTACCTCTGTCACATACGTGTAGCGTGCGGTGCGGATGCCGCGTCGGCCGGAAGTAGAATCCGAAGGTACGCAGTAGTAATAAGGCTGGAAAGCCTCTTCGGGCGTTTGTATTTCCTTGTTCAGCAGCAGTGGTCCCCAGTTGTGTGTCTGTACGGATGCCGGTATCTGTGCTTCCATTCCCATGAGCGAGAGCAGAGTAGGATACAGGTCGGCAAACGCCATGGGCAGGTCACTTTTCTGCGGATGCAGCTTGCCCTTCCAGCAGCAAATCATGGGGATGCGCATGGATTCTTCGTAGAACACGTTCTTGCCTTCCACTCCGTGTCCGCCCATACAGACGCCGTGGTCGGAGGTGAAGACGATGAGGGTATTGTCGTACACGCCGCAGTCTTTCAAAGCCTGGATGATGCGTCCCACATGCTCATCCACTCCGGTGATGCAGGCGTAGTAGTTGCGGATGTTTTCGCGGAAGTAGTCGCCTTCAGGGGTTCCCTTTTCCGGAATGTAGGGCAACTGTCGGGCCAGTGCTTCCACATCGAGCGAGTCGTACAGCCGCTTGTAGGTTTCGGGCACCAGTTCGTAGCCCGTATGCGGGGGATTCATAGACACCACCATGGCAAAGGGATGGTCAGTTTTTGTGCCTTCTGTACGGATGAACTCGATGGTGCGGTCGGCCTCGTAGGCTGGTCCCCACTGGTTGACGTAGTAAAATTCCTCCCGTCCGGATTTCGTATCCCAGTACATCGGTTTCAGGTGATTGTCGTACGTGCCGTAAGCAATCCACTTGTCGAATCCGTGGCGGCGTTCAGGCGGACACCATTCGTTCCAGGCCACTTCTCCCTTGTTGTTGTACGTATCCACGTAGGGGCGGTACGGAGCATCAAGGTGCCACTTGCCGATGTAGGCCGTGCGATATCCTTCTTCCTTCAGCACGTCGCTCCAGCATACGGCCTCTTCCGAAAGCTCCACGCCGTAGGGGGTATTCTGTGAGTTACAGTTGCCTGTCACCCCGTTGGCTGCCGGATACATTCCCGTCATCAGCATGGCTCGTGCGGGCGATGACACCGGATAGCTGCTCACGGCATCGGTGAAGAGGATTCCTTCGGAAGCCAGGCGGTCGAGGTTCGGAGTCTGTACGGGTTCCTTTCCCATGCATCCCATGGCATCGCCTCTGAACTGGTCGGCCATGATGAAGACCAGGTTGGGGCGCGAGGGCCTGGATTCAGGGCGGGAACATGCCGAGAACGGAAGTACAGCGCCTAAAGCAGAGGTATAAACGAGTAGTGTCAGTTTCATATCAGGGATAAAACAAGCTTCAGTTCAGGTAATTGTGATTTTAAGTCTCAGTTAGATAAAGAGGCGTGCCAAAGATAGGAATAAATGCTTGATCCTTGGCACGCCTAATTTATAATAGATTTAAAAGAGTTCTATCATTACTGGTTGGCAAAGCTACCAGCTTTTACAGGCCATCCCGGATTCTGATAAACAACCGACGTAGAAACGTCGCCACCTTCTTCAGGAGTTGACATACGGAATACATCGTATGACAACGGAGAGAGGTAGTTGGCTTGTTCGAAACAATAGCCGTTGTACTTGTTTACGAGTTCGTTCTTGCCTTGCGGACGCAGGTATTTGCTGACAGATGCTTCGTTAGGAGCTGTATAGTCAAGTTTGCAGGCTGTGCAAGCAGCTTCGAAACCTGTATGGAATTCATCCCAGTAGTTCATACCTTCTACCCAGTAGTTCTGCATCTTGTCGAGTGCACGCCAGCGGTACAAGTCATCCTTACGCATACCTTCTGCAATCAGTTCGCTGCGGCGTTCACGACGGATGTTGTAAAGTGTTGCGTCCACCAGTTCGGAACCTGAGTAACGGGCCAGGTCGATTTCCTTAGTCAGATCGGTAGCTGCAATGGTTTTCTTGTAATCTGTATCTACACCTGCACGGGTACGCAGTTCTGTCCAGAAATTTTCGAGTGTTTCATCTTCCAGTGTATTATATCTCAAGTAGTAAGCTTCGATATAGTTCAGATAAGCTTCGGCTGCACGGAAAATAGGCAGAGCCAAAGGATAGCGCTGTTGTAGGTTACATCGTTGTCTACCCAGCCTTTGCGAGGAATGTAACCTGTACTGGTTACGCGGATACCACTGGCAGCAATCAATCCTGGATAGCCGTACATGATGTCTTTTCCATTGGAAGTGATGAGTTTGTCACCCGGTTTTGCTACAGAGCTTACCAGGCGCCGGTCGCGGTGTGACATGGTGCTTTCCAGACTCTTGTCGCCTTGATAATAGTTGCCGGCTGCATAAATAGGCAGCCCATTGTCCATCAGATAACTATCAACCAATGAGCGGGTAAATCCGGTGTTGTCACCGTGTACAAAGATGTAAGTGTCTGTTTTTGCATTCTCTCCGGTTCCTGTTGTTACATCAATGGAACCGTATCCGTGAGTGGCTCCTAAAACCTGATTCTGTACTTTGGCATCTTCGCTGTACATACGCCACAGCAGCACTTCATTGCGTTGTCCTGAAAGGTCGGTCTGGTTGTACAGGCTTGCATAATCCGGTGATAAGGAAGATGCGAGGCCTACTTCCTTGGCAGACTTGATGGCTTCGTCCAGGAAGAATTCAATTTCCTTGTTCATGTCAGTATGGAAGGAAGCGGCATCACCCGGCCATCCCGGTCCACCCGGAACACGTGCTGTACCTGCATGGTATTTTTCCCATGTAGCTTCGTACAAAGCCACGCGTGACTTGAACAGCAAGGCACATTCGCGGTTCAGGCGATGAGCTGTAAAACTGTTTGATTTGGAGTACATCCGTTCACTGGCATTGTCCAGGTCGCTCAGGATAAAGCGGGCTACTTCGTTACGTGGCTTACGTTTGTTGGCTTCTACGTTGGCTGCATAGTCCCCATCATTTAATACTTGAGTCAAGATGGGCAGGTCACCATAAGCCTTCAATAAGTTGAAGTAAGCATAGGCACGGAAGAAATACATTTCACCGATGTAATGCTTTACGTTGTCGCTTAAACTCAATGTGCCTTTTTTTATATTTTCTTCTGTACGTTCCAGGAAGAGGTTGCAGTTACGAATGTTGCTGAATCCGTCATAGCTACCAGTAGAAGGTACTTGAATACGCTGAGGGAGGAAATTATCCACCTGATCCACTGTTGTCATGTCATCACTGTTGTTATCCGTAGTGAAGTACCCGAAAGTACCCGTACCTGTGCCGTGGTCGGGCAGTAAGCCATACATGTTGTTGCAATAAGGCTCCAACTGGTTTTCGGCAGTGAAGAAGTTGCCGTCTACATTGTCTGAAATAGGTTCTTTATCCAAGAAGTCTGAGCAGGAAGTTCCTACCAGCAAGGTAGCCGAAAATAAAAATATATATTTCAGTTTCATAATCATAGATGCTTTAATTGGTTATAAGGTTACGTTTACGCCACAAGAGAGTGTACGGCTCAACGGATAAGTCATACCGTTCTGATACAATGCTTCCGGGTCGAAGTTCTTGTTGATGGAAGTACCTGTCCACAAGTTGTCGCCTGAGAAGAATACTCTGACACGTTCCAGTCCGACTTTGGTAGTCCATGCTTTCGGCAGGGTATAACCAATCTGCAAGTTTTTCAGACGGATATAAGCTGCATTCTGTACGAACTGTGACTGGCTCTGACGGTTCTGGTTAGATTTCCAAAGAGGACGCGGATAATATGCACCGGTGTTTGCACCCAACGGATCGCCTTCCGGACGGAAGAAATCCCAGTGTTCCTTGTATCCGGTAGAAGACCATGCGTCACCGTCTACACCCCAAAATACCATACCACTCAATAAATAATCACGCTTAGCTACACCCTGGAAGAAGATACTCAGGTCGAAACCTTTCCATTCAGCGCCGATGTTCAAACCGAAACGGAAGCGCGGTGTGTTGTTACCAATTACTTTGCGGTCGCCCGGATTGTCTACTGTATTTTCTCCGTTGGTGATTTTACCGTCACCATCAAGGTCGGCATACATCATGTCACCGGCTTTCCATCCGGAAGCAGCAAGAGTAACATCAGGAATAGTGTTCTGGTCTACTTTTTCCAGATGTTTTGCCATTTCTTCGTCAGTTTTGGCCATACCTACAGATTCATATCCCCAGATTTCTCCTAAATACTGTCCGGTGTAATAGGTGGAAAGTGATTTGCTGGCATTGGGGTATTCTGTAATCTTGGTACGTGAATCAGAAAGATTGAATGCTACATTGTAGTTGAATTCACCGATACGGTCTTGCCAGTTCAACTGGAATTCCCATCCTTTGGTACGCAAAGAGGTATTGTTACGCTTAGGAGCTTCTGCACCCACAATCGGAGAGATTTCCTGTGCTGGTCCTACCATGTCTTTCGTGTCACGGATAAAGTAGTTGAAGTAACCGCTCAGACGGTTGTTGAAGGCACCAAAGTCTACACCGTAGTTATAGCTGTATACACGTTCCCAAGTCAGCAGGGAGCTTACCAGTCCCGGTGCACCTGCGATGTTTGATTTGTTGGCCATATCGAGCAACCAGCGTCCGCCTGCGTCAGGACTACCTACTGTTACATTCTGAATAGCATAAGTAGGATAGTAAGAATCTGTGTTCTGGTTACCGAGGCTACCGTAAGAGAAGCGGGGTTTCAATGTGTTGACCCATTTGCTCAGCGGTTCCCAGAAGGACTCGCGTGCAACGTTCCAACCGATAGATACAGATGGGAATGTAGCCCAGCGGCTGTCTGCCTGGAAACGGGAAGAACCGTCACGGCGGATGTTGAATTCAAACAGATAACGTCCGTCAAAGTCGTAGTTCAAACGGCCGAAATAACCTAAAGAAGCCCATTCTCCACGGTAAGCACCGTTGCTCTGTGTACCGGTAGATGTATTGACATCGGGATTATTATCGTTCATCACGTCCGAACGTTTTGCCCATACGTTGTTGTAGCGGTAGCTTTCGCTGTTCATACCAAGCATTACCTTCAAATTATGCTTTCAAGGAAATTGAGACTATAGTCGGCATAAAGTGAAGTGGTAATCATTGTTTCACGCTGCTGTTCGCTGTAAGCCCATGTCTTACCGGCTGCCAGGTCGGCGTCACCACCCAGCCACTGTTCTGGAATAGGATTGTTGTTTTTGTCATAGAGATATACTCTGGCTACATTGTAAAGATGTTCGAAGCTGCCTGTACGCAGAGCCAGGTCACCGTGAATGGTCAGTCCCTTCATTGGGGTCAGAATCAGGCTACCTTGTGTGAAGTAGGTATCATCTTGCGTATTGGAACGTCCGCCTGAAGTCAGCTGCATCAGTTTCGGGTTACGGGTATAGTGACCGTTGTTGTCGTAAAGCGGCATGTTGGGGTGCAGCTTGGTAGTTTCAGCAAAGAAACGGTCGCCGTACAGTTTCAGGAAGGTCGGCATACCGATGTCTTCACGAATGAAACGGCTGTTGAATTCCAGACGCATCCATTTGGTGATTTCTGCACTGATGCGGGCACTGGCATTGTAACGTTTCTTGTTGTCGTTTGCGTAGTTCATCTGTCCGTCCTGGCTCAGGAATGCTCCCGACACGTAGTATTGTATTTTTTCATTACCACCCGACAAGCTTACGTTATGTTCTTGTCCGAAAGCGGTTTTGTCGATGAAGTTGCGTGGCCAGTTCTGGTTGTCATTGGAGTTCTGGTTGAAAGCAAAGCAGTTACCGTTCTGTGAAAGAGACGGGTCGGCAGTGGTAGTAATTTCACCGCGCATGTACTGTTGGATACGATCCATTGTGATGTCCGAGAAGAAGTGTGCTTCACCGGAACCTGTGTTGTCGATGGCACGGTTGAAATACTGTGCAAAGGTATAAGCGTCAAGCATATCGGGGATGTTGGTCGGACGAGACCAGCGCAGGTTGTTAGAGTACGAGATGCTTGTCTTACCCTGCTTTCCTTTCTTGGTAGTAACCAGGATAACACCGAACGGAGCACGAGAACCGTAGATGGCAGCAGAAGCCGCATCCATCAATACCGAGATGTTGTCGATGTCCTGCGGGTTCAACTGGTTCAGGTCGCCTGCTACACCGTCAATCAGCACGAGAGGAGAAGCGCTGGAACCTGTTCCCAAGTTACCTGTACCGCGGATGTTGAAAGAAGGATTGGCATCCAGTTTACCACCGGCATCAGGAATGCTCACATTTAAACCCGGAACGACTCCCTGCAAAGCCTGACCTACAGATGTTACCGGACGAGATTCCAGTTTCTTGTTGTCTACCGAAGCCACGGCACCGGTCAGGTTCACTTTCTTCTGTGTACCGAAACCTACTACTACCACTTCATCGAGTGTTTGAGTATCTTCCGACAAAGTGACCTGATAAGAAGTCTTTCCTTTTTGTACGGGGATTTCCTGAGTTTGATAACCGATGTAGGAAACTACCAATGTACTTCCTGAAGCAACGTTGTTCAGCTGGAAGTTTCCGTCCAGGTCGGTGATACAACCGTTGCTTGTACCTTTAACTACTACTGAAGCTCCGATGATGGGCTCATTCAGTTTCTTGTCTGTAACAATTCCGGAGATGCTCACCTGTTGCGCTTGCAGTGGTAATAGTCCCGCCAGCAAGGCTATGAGCAGAGAGATGAATTGTGTTTTCATGTGACTCATGGTTTTAAGATTAAAGTTTATATTTAGATGGTTAAACAAGTTGGCAGGTTTTCTTGTCGCAAATCTCCGAAATAAATGGTGTAAGGGCGGTGGGTAAACGTTGCATTAACAGTCGGTATTCTTCTTATCTGCATTTTTATAGGGGTAAAAACTATTTTTTTTACCGGTATTCTGACTTTTTAGACAAGATTTTTGTTTTCTTTGCGTAACCATTACATAGCTTAATCTGAGAAATGAAAAATAAATTCTGCCTGCTCATTGTATTTTTCCTTTGTATTTCCTCGCTTCTTCCGGCGGGTGCACAGACACTTTCCGAGAAGGATTTTCAGGTACTGAACATGAACGACGGATTGTCGGACAACGACATTCATTCCGTGGCAAAAGATACGGAAGGCTTCATGTGGTTCGGAACCGGTAGCGGACTGAACCGTTACGACGGACATACTTTCAAAGTGTTCCGGATGCCGGGAATCTCTTACCGGAGAATTGATAGGGTGGTATCGCTGGATACGGATTACCTGCTTCTCCGTTCAGAGCAGAACCTGTTCTTGTTCGACAAGAAATACGAACGCTTTCTTCCCGTGTGCGATTCGGTGAGTAAACAGCCTGTGATGTTCGCCGATTTTGTGGCCGATTCTGACGGCAGTTGCTGGGGCGTATCTTCCGGTGAACTGTCGGAGGTGAATTTCCCGTCTTCCTATGTGCAGGACACAGCGTTTGTCTCTGTGCGTCATGTGGTGAACAATTTACAAAGCGATCCGTTTGTAGTGCTGTGTATGGGAGAAGACGGGAAGATGCTGTATTGTGCAAGTCGGAATGGAACCGTCTATCGTTTTACGCCCGGACAAAGGCAGTTGACTAAAGTTTGTGACGGGCAGTTGTCGTCCGGCAGGTGGGTATCTTCTTTGCTGAACGATGATTCGTTCATCTGGATTCCTACCGTGGGCGACGGATTGTATGGTTACGACCTGACAAACGGAAAGTTGCATCACTGGCAGTATATTTCAGAAAGAATGGGGGAGCAGCTGTCGCATAACGATGTCTTTCGTTTACTCCCGATAGGGAATTCCCGGTACCTGGCCGTTACATGGAACGGATATACTTTGTTGAGTCTTACGCCGGAACGGGAAATCAAGTTGCGCGATTTTCAGTCTTTCATTCATAACGGGAAACAATATTTCGAGACACGCATGATTTCGGGCTATTACGACGAGGAAGGATTGCTGTGGATTGGTACGGAAGGAGGAGGGGTGCTGTTTTCCGACTTGCGCCAGCTGTTTTATCACCAGTATGCACAGACACGTTCCAATGAAATTTGCGGCATCCAGATGGATGAAGAAGGTTACGTCTGGCTGGCTACGTTTCACAAGGGAGTGTTGCGGAGCACGCAGCCTTTTGACGTATCACATTCGCTGTCATTTGAATCATTTGATACCGGTATTCCCGGCCTGAAAACCGTGCTTTGCAGTTCGTCGGACAAGAATGGAGGTTTCTGGTTCGGCACGCAGGACGGGCGGGTGCTTCGTTACGGAAAAGACCGGAAGTGGGATGACATGCGGATTGGCACCCCCGGACGAGCCTTTTCCGGTGGTATGGAGCCTGCTTATGGTTTCAGACGAGCAGTGTTGGGCGGGTACCAGCGACGGGTTATATTGGGTGGACTTTCAGCGGAGAACTTCAACGCACGTCAGCTGGAGTAATCCGCAAATCCCGGATCATATCCATATACGTGCGTTGGCAGCCGGTGATAATCAGACTTTGTGGCTGGGAACCGGAAGAGGCTTGCTCCGGCTGTGGATGAGCAGTACCAAGGTGCTGCGGACACATGCCGGATACGAAGCCAGAGCCGGTATGCCGGATACGGAAATCGAAGTCCGTGCCCTGCTGTATGGGACAGACAAGAAGCTGTGGGCAGGATACGCCGGAAGCGGTCTGGTGGCCTGTTCGCCGGAAGGAGACAGCATCCTGACCCGTTATACTACCGCTCAGGGTTTATGCAGCAATTTCGTGACCGCACTGGCCGAAGATAACGACCATTCTCTTTGGGTAGGTTCCAACTCCGGCATTTCCCGTTTGAGCCGTCACTTGCAGTCATTTTATAACTATTACATTTCGGGTAGTAACCGCTCCGTCTTTTTCGGCAAGGACTTTCTTTTTGGGGAAACCACAGCATGCTGACCTATTTCCGTCCTTCCGACCTTCGCTTTAATTATCCGAAGGAAAAGGGACGGGTGATTTTTACCGACCTGGAAGTGAACCACACTTCCGTGCAAATCGGGCAGAAGGTCAACGGGCAGGTGGTGTTGTCTCAGTCGCTCCTTTATACCTCCGAACTGCACCTGACGCATGAGAACCGCAGTTTCTCTCTGCTGTTTACCAACCTGCTCTATCTGACCAAACTCCAGAAATACCTTTTCCGCCTGTATCCTTATCAGGAGGAATGGATTATGGCCGATGAAGGAGAAAAAAATCTCGTACGACCGTCTGCCGGCCGGTACCTATACTTTTCAGGTGAAGACCATTTTCCAGGACCAGAGTGAAGGGGATGTCAGTACCCTGAAGGTGGTGATTGCTCCTCACTGGAGTGAAACTCTCTGGTTCCGCCTGCTTGTGGCAGCTGGTCTGATCAGTATCGTGTTGATTTACCTGCATCGTGTGCGGTTGAAGCAAAAGCGGATACAATATGAACTGCGCCTGGAGCATGAACTGTTTACGGTCAATATGGAACGTAACAAGGAAGTGGAACTTCGCAAGGAGCGTGAGGCTTTCTTCACGATGGCAGCCCATGAGCTGCGCACTCCACTTACCCTTATCTTGTCTCCGCTGCGTGAACTGCTCTCCAAAATTACACCCGCACATCCGTTTTATAGTCGTCTGTCTGTCATGTTCAAGTATGCCGAAGGACTGCATACCCTGACCGACCGTTTGCTGTATATCCAGAAAGCAGAAGCCGGCATGGTGAAGCTGCGTCTGTCTGCAGTGGATGTGCTATTCCTGATGAGGGATGTGGCAGAAGGTTTTCAGCCGCTGGCAGCCGAACGCCGGATAACGTATGCATGGGTGCAGGGGTCAGAACATATTACGATATGGGCCGACCGGGAGAAACTTTCATCAGTCATCCAGAACCTGATTTCGAATGCCTTTAAATATACACCCGAAGGAGGAAAAATCAGTCTCTCGGTAGAACGGAAGGAATTCGACCAGAAACCTTTCTGCTGCATTTCGGTGACGGACACCGGAAAGGGAATAGATGCCGGATTGTTGCAACACATTTTTGAGCCTTTCGTAACCGGCGATGTAGATCCGGCAGTCTCTACCCGCATGGGAGTGGGACTGAAAATCGTGAAGCACATTGTGGAGATGCATCACGGACGGGTGAACGTGGAGAGTGAACCGGGAAAAGGGACGTCGTTCGCTGTGTACCTGCCCGAAGGAAAATCGCATTTCGAAGAAGACGACTGCACGTGGGATGAAACTCCGGACGCGGATAATAAAGAAAAAGGAAGAGAAAGTATCTCAGATCTGATGCTGTTGCCGGAAGCGGAAGAAACCTCACAGAAAACGGAGGAAGAACGTACTGCCGCCCGCCAGACGGTGCTTATTATAGAAGACAATACCGACATGCGCCGTTACCTGCGCGACCTGATGAAGAAACACTATCGGGTACTGGAAGCGGAAAACGGAGAAGAGGGAGTGAAGGTGGCTGTAGAACAGGTGCCCGACCTGGTACTGTCGGATGTGATGATGCCGGTGATGGACGGCTTTACCTGCTGTGCCGAGTTGCGCAAGCGGAAGGAAACGGCTCACATACCCATTCTACTGCTTACGGCCAAGGCAGAAGATAAGGACAGTGTGGAAGCTTCTTATCGTGGAGCCGACGATTATGTGCGTAAACCGTTCAATCCGGAGGTGCTGCTGGCCAAGGTGGCCCATCTGCTCGACATGCGTCGTCGCCTGAAGCAGATTTATACCCGCACGCTGCTACATGCTTCTTCCGTATCGGCAGAGAAACCCGAAGGCACCGAAAGTGAGTTCATGCAACAGGTGCTGTCGTGCATCGAGGGCAATGCCAGCAATCCGGAGTTCAATGTCAAAGTACTGGCCGGAGAACTCCACATGAGTCAGGCTACGCTTTACCGCAAACTGAAGCAGCACACCGACCTGTCAGCTGTGGAACTGATTCGCCACATCCGCATGACGCAGGCCGCATTCCTACTGATGGAAACCAGTCTCCCGGTCACGGAGGTAGCCGAGCGCGTGGGCTTCAATGACCTGCCCACGTTCCGCAAGCATTTCACGGACATGTTCGGCGTGTCTCCTTCCAAGTATGCGGAGGATAATCAGAAGAACAAGTAAAAAGACGGTTCAGCCCCTTTGCAGCGTTCTGTATTCATTGGGGCTGTGACCTACCACCCGCTTGAACATGCGGCTCATGTGCTGCGGATACTGGAAGCCCAGGCTGTAGGCAATCTCACTCATGGGCTTGGTGGTAGAAAGCAGCATGTCCTTGGCTCTTTCCACTACCTTTGACTGGATGTACTCGGAAGCCGTCTTACCCGTCTGCTTACTGATCATGTCGCCGAAATAGTTGGGCGAGAGGAATACCCGTTCGGCAAAATATTTCACCGTAGGCAATCCTTCTTCCTGAGGTGTCTGGCCGTCGAAGTATTCGTCCAGCAGCTGCTCAAAGCGTACGATGATGTCCTTGTTGGAGGCTTCGCGTGTGGTGAACTGCCGCTCATAGAAACGCATGCAGTAATCCAGCAGCAGTCCGATGTTGGCCGTAATCAGTCGCCGGCTGTGCTTGTCGGCAGGACGTCTCAGCTCCGTATCGATTTTATGCAGGCAGTCTATTACTGTGTGCCGTTCTTCTTCCGAGAGATGCAAGGCTTCGCGGGCTTCGTAAGAGAAGAAAGAATAATTCCGGATGTCGTGTCCCAGTTGGGTACCATGAATCAAGTCCGGATGAAAGAGCAGTCCGTATCCGGTGGGACGCGTTCCTTCCTGTGCGTGGATGGAAGCCACCTGTCCCGGTGCAAAACAGACAATGGTTCCTTCCTGGTAGTCGTAAGGCTGCCGGCCGTAGGTAATGTCTCCGCAGAGCGTATCTTTCAGAAACAAGGCATAGATGCCATAATTTATGGTAAATGGCTGTGCAGGCTGAGTAATCTTTGAAAGGTCTACCACGGTAACCATGGGATGATACGTCTCCACTCCGAAGAATTTGTTGTATTTATCCACTGTGTCCAGTTCTATCACTTCTTCTTTCATCATCTGTCAATTTTATTTTCAGGCAAATGTAATACTTATTCTCGGGAATACCTATATCCGTGTTATAGAATGGCAGATATAAAACAAATGTAAAATCGAGCATTGGGGTAGAAACATCGGTAATTTGTATCATTGTCTATGGTTTCTTTTGCGTAATTTTGCTACATCCATAATTAAAACGACAAAAAGGAACAAACAATGAAGAACTTTGACTATCAAACCCCGACCCGTCTGATTTTGGTCGGGATGTAGTGGCTGGACTGCCAGAGGTGATGCGCCCGTTCGGACGTCGTATCCTGTTGACATACGGTGGCGGAAGCATCAAGCGTATCGGTTTGTACGACCGCGTGAAAGAACTGTTGAAAGATTTTGAGATTTTTGAACTGGGTGGCATCGAACCAAACCCGAAATACTCCACCAGTGTAGTGGAAGGCGTGCGTATCTGCAAGGAACAGCAGATTGACGTGATTCTCTCTGTGGGTGGCGGTTCGGTACTCGACTGTTCGAAAGCCATTGCCGGAGGTGCCAAATACGACGGCGAGACCTGGGATCTGATTATCGGTAAGGCTCCTACACTGGCTGCACTGCCGATTGTGGACATCCTTACCCTGGCCGCTACGGGCAGCGAGTACGATGCCGGAGGAGTTATCTCCCGCACAGAAACTAACGACAAGGTGGCCTATATCGACCCGCATCTGTTCCCGGCCTGCTCTTTCCTTGACCCGACTTATACCTTCACGGTCAATGCCAAGCACACGGCAGCAGGAGTAGCCGATGCCATCAATCATGTGATGGAACAGTATTTCACTCATGCCTCCAATTCCGTGGCCGACGGTTTCTGTGAGACACTGGTAAAGACCCTGATGAAATATGCTCCGATTGCACTGGAGAAACCGGATGATTACGAAGCACGTGCCGAAATCATGTATGCCTGCACTTTTGGCTGCAACGGCTTGCTGGCCCTCGGTACCGGCGGCTCTCCCTGGCCTATGCACGGCATCGAACATGCCTTGTCGGGATATTATGATATTACGCACGGAGAAGGTCTGGCCATCATCACACCGCACTGGATGCGCCACGTGCTCAACGAGCGCACACAGGAACGCATCGTGAAATTTGGTGTGAACGTGTTCGGACTGGCTGCCGATCAGGCTCCGTCGGAAATTGCCGAGCAGACCATCGTACGTACCGCACAGTTCTTCAAGAGTCTGGGCATGCCGATGACACTGCGCGAGGTAGGCATCGACGATTCCCGTCTGGAAGAAATGGCACACCACATTGCCGTGAATGAGGGACTGGACGCACCGGGTACGTTTGCTCCGCTGAACGAACAAGACATCCTTTCCATTCTGAAGGCTGCGTTGTAACAAATAATATGGGCTGTCTTTAATAAAAGGCAGCCCATTATTTGTTTGTGTGTTTCGAGTGTTTCAAGTTTTATTTACCGACATCCATCAGCCATTTTCCATCCACTTTGACCATTTTCTGGCTGTCTTCCTTTTCAGTGCCGTCCCCGTAAACTTGTTTGAATTTTACTACAGCTGAATTTCCGTCTTCAGCGATTTCTTCGGAGATAATTTCAATACTCTTGATTCCACCGTTTTTCTCCAGTGTTTTGTCTGCTTTTTCTTCCATCATGGAAACTAATCCTTCACGAGCCTGTTTGATTTCGTCAGGACTTCCTTTACTGATGTTGATACCATCCACAAACTTTTCATATTTTTTTGTTCTGAAGAGCAGACATGTAATCTTCCAGCGCACCAGAAGGGCTGCTTGAACTACAAGATACCATGGCAAGCAGTGTGATTGCCATCATTCCGAGACGAATCATTAATTTCATCATAACTTTAGTGTTTTAGGTTAATAATAAGAGTGTGTTAATTTAAGGAAAATCATAGATCGTTTTCAGGTGTTTGTTGAGTAAAAGGTCACTGGGCAGCAGGTAAGTGCCTCGTACTACGGGAAGGTCCATGTGGGTGATTCTGCCTTCGGAAAGGTCGATGCCTTCTTTCCGGTATGCAAATTCAATAAGTTCCGTACAATACATTTGTGAGCTGTCGGACAGATTGTAATCATGGTCAAAGAGTATCCCTCGCTGGGCCATGAGCAAGGCTGTCTGTGCTGCCCGGGCTGCGGCCAATGAGTCCTTTCCCCACCGGACTATTTCTCCGCAAACCGCTCTTTCAGGAGAGAAGAAACGGGTTAAAGGTCTATTTTCACGCGGTCAGGGTCTCCCTTAAATTCAGGTTCACCCGGAACTGCATGGATGACATGCCATTCTCCCTCCATTTTTTCAAGATTCCCACATGCGAATATGTACCATTCTTGTCGGCAGCTACTACAATACGGCTCATGAAGCCTGTTCCACGACGAAAAGCAAGGTCACCGTCGGAGAACAGTTCTGTCGGTAAAGTTTGACTGTCAGTTTTTCCCAGATTATGGCAAGAAGGACATACAAAAGATACCCACAGAATGAACAAAGTATAAGATAGCTTCCTCATAGAGGACAAAAATAGCAAATAAATTTATTTATGCTAAAAGAATGGAAATAAAATTTGAATAAATGTTTCAGATTGTTATGAAATTTGTCTAATTGTCCGAAATATGAAAAGTGTGTTTCCGGAATAGCCTGCACTCAGGCTATTCCAAACAATTCAATCTCAAAAATCAGGGTGGAGCCGCCGGGGATGCCGGGCTGCGAGAACTTGCCGTATCCCATTTCCGACGGGATGTACACCTCCCATTTGTCGCCCACACACATCTGCTGCATGGCGATAATCCATCCCTCAATCAGGTCGCTCAGGCGGAAGGCTACGGGCGCACCGCTGCGGCTGCTGTCAAACTTCTTGCCGTTGATGGTCCATCCCGTGTAGTGCGCGGTGACGATACTCCGCGGTGTGGGATGCTTGCCGTCGTTCTTGCCAGATGCCAGCACCTTGTAGTAGATACCCTTTGGGAGCGGCATCACTCCCTCTTCCTTTGCCTTTTCGGCCAGCCAGTCCTTGTTGGCCTGCATGTATTCTTTCTTTCCCATTATGAATGATTTTGGCGTAAAGGTACGTATTTTCCGGGATACTTAAAACAGTCCGCTTATCCATGTCCACAGCGCCGTGGTCAGGTAGATAGCCAGTTTGGCCACCCAGTAGATAATTACACACAGCACCAGGATGCCCACGGCTGTCACCACGGCTTTGCGGTTCACTTCCTGAATCACCTCCTTGTCACCTTCCACGAAACCCACAATCAACCGATAGTTTTTCGCGTACGAACGGCTGAAAATATCCAGCAGGTCGCCAATCCAGAGCGGAATGATACCCAGCATCATGTCCACCAGCATGTTGTAGAGGATGGCCAGGGTGAGGGGAATGGACTTGATTTTGAACAGCGATACCGTGAGAAAAGGCAGTGTCATGGCCGAAGAGAAAATGTCGCCCGCCGTTGGGAAAAGCAATCCGATGAGAGGGTCGAGATAGTATCGGTCCATCACATTCTTGATGGTTCTTATCAGCCGGTAAAGCGGGTCGTTTTCCCACTGCATGCGTTTTATGTTTTGTTTCGTATTCTCCATGTAGCAGTTAGTTTGACGCAAAGATACGAATATTTTGGACGTATCTTTTCTGCCTTTGTAAGTAATATCACGCTTTCCGGCAAAAACGCTATCTTTGCACAAACTATTCAAGCAGCCTATGCAACTCATCTATATCTTCCACAGCGGCTTTGTCCTTGAGACCGACCGCTGCATCCTCGTGTTTGACTACTGGATGGACCCTGCCGGCGTAATGCTCCGCCTGTTGCAGTCGCCCAAGCCCCTGTACGTCTTCTCCAGCCATTTCCATGAAGACCATTTCAACCGCGACATCTTCTTCTGGAGGACCCGGAAAGCGAACGTGCGCTACATCCTTTCGAAAGACATCCTGAAACACCGTCGGGCACAGAAAGAAGAAGCCGATGCCTGGCTGGGGAAAGGTGCCACGTGGGAAGACGAACTCCTCCGCGTGACGGCTACCGGAAGCAACGACAGCGGCGTGTCGTGGGTGATAGAGACCGACGGCAAGCGTATCTTCCATGCCGGCGACCTGAATAACTGGTACGCCCGTTTCCTGACCGACGACTATCACGGGGGACTGGTCTACAGCCCTGACTTCGGCATCGACATTGACCCTGCCAAGGAAGAAAAGCGTTTCCTGGGCGAGTTGAAAGACATCCGCAAGCTCACCGACCGTTTCGACGTGGTGATGTTCCCCGTAGACGGGCGTATCGGCAACGGCTACACCCGCGGAGCCCGTCAGTTTCTCGACATGTTCCGTACCGGCCTGTTTGTACCCATGCATTTCGTGGCCAGCGGTTTCGAATCAGCCTGGCGGATGAAAGAGTTTACTGATGCCAAGTCCGTCCCGTTCTGGTGCATCCGTCGGGAAGGAGAGTGCTGTGAAGTGAAGAAACACATCGAGGTAGTGGCAGCGGTGATGGTGCGCGACGGAAAGTACTTCGCCACCAGCGCGGCTATGGCGAGTTCAAGGACTATTGGGAATTTCCTGGTGGAAAGGTAGAGCCGGGCGAGAGCAGGGAAGAGGCTCTGGTGCGTGAAATCCGCGAGGAACTGGACACCGACATCCGGGTGGATGCCTTCCTCACCACGGTAAACTGCGAGTATCCGTCGTTCCACCTCACGATGCATTGCTACCGCTGTTCGGTCGTTTCCGGCAGTCTGATGCTGAAAGAGCATGAGAGTGCGCCTGGCTAAGGCTGGAAGAACTGGACAGCGTGGCGTGGCTTCCGGCCGATGTGGAGGTGGTGAAGGAGATTATCGCTCAGGCATCTCGTTAGTTGTGGTCGTATCGTTGGCCACCGGCCAGCAGATAGATTACCCCTATTATGGGTACTACTATGGAGCTGATGTTGATAGCCGACGCTTCGTCCATGAACAGCCGCAGGAGCAGGTAGCTCACGAAGACTAGTACGCCGATTGCGTAGAACACACGGCACATGAAGGCTTTGAGCCCTTTGACGTCGACTTTTTCTGTTGCTCGGGCGTCATGGTGTTGTATCCTGCAATGAGTTTGGGAAATCTCCAGACGAGGAGTCCAAGCAGGATGAAGAAGGCTGAAAGATGGGGATGAAGGAGTTCATATTGTGAGGTTTATTTATTGTTCGGGGTATGATAAGTATCTTCTGATTCTTCCGCAGCTATAAGTGGTTTCTCTTCTTCGTCAAAGGAATAACTCACGGTATGGTCTTTCAGGTAAATATGGTTGAGCGTATATTCCAGTGCCAAGAGCGTCTGTTCCCGTTTCTTGGGTTTCAGTTCACATTCCCATATCGTCATGCAATGCCACCCCATTCGTGCCAGTTCCTGCTGTACTTGTTTGTCACGCTCGATGTTGCGTGTGATTTTTTGTGTCCAAAACTCCGTGTTCGATTTGGGAATGACGTAATATTTGCAACCCTCATGACCATGCCAGAAACAGCCGTTGATAAAGATGCAGGTGCGGTATTTCCGCAGCACAATGTCCGGATGCCCCGGCAGACGCGGATGGTTCAAGCGGTATCTGAATCCATGGGCAAACAGATACTTCCTGACTATCATTTCCGGCTTGGTGTTGGCCGAATGAATGGCAGCCATGTTTTTGTGCCGCTGGTCTTTGGAGAGGATGTCCATGATTGTTTGATTCTTATCTTTTTGTAAAGGTAATGATAATTTATTTGTCGCAATATGTTGTTCGGATTAAAAACAAAAGCTTATGTATTTATTTTAAATATAGTTAGGCACCTTCTTGCTTTTTCTTAAAAATTGAGTTAAATTTACCTCGACACGTACGTGACGAGGTCTTGACACGTTCGTGCTGATGTCTCGTCACGTTCGTGTCGAGACCTTGACAGCAACGTGTCGAGGTATTTTTGTATAAGCGTTTCGAAAGAAGTATAATAACAATATAACTAAAACGATTATGGCTATAAAATTTGACCTGTTTGAGAATCCGGTAAAGGAGGGAGTTTCCGTACCGAAGTTGCATGCAAAAGTGATTACCAAAGACGTGGTGACCACCCGTGAAATCCGTGAAGCGATACGCAGGAAATGTACCGTCTCTCCAGCCGATGTGGCAGCCGTCATCACGGCCCTGAACGATGAACTTTATGAGAACCTGAGCAACGGATATGCGGTGCATTTGGAAGGAATCGGCTATTTCAGTCTGAGCCTGAAGTGTGCGCCGGACATTAATCCGAAGTATATTAAGGACGACGATGTACAGGTGAGAAGCATCAAGTTCACTCCCGACAAGGATTTGATTGACCGCTTTCAGAGTGTGTATCTGGAGCGCAAGGTAGATGAGGCGCATCATTTCTACTAAGCATGGATGAGGAAGAGGTGAAAAAGAAATTAGCAGAGTATTTCAAGACGCATTCTTTCCTGCAACGCCGCGATTTTGAACGGCTCACTGGGTTTAATTCGTCGAAGTCTACGCGGGTGATTCGGGAACTGGTGAAGGATGGGGTGTTGAAGAATGCGGGGACGAAGTATCAGCCGGTGTATGTGGTGAAATAATTATTATTGAATAGTTATTTCTTTTATAGAGTTCAATTGGTTAATGAATTTTGCTTATCTTCGCAGATTGATAAAGTAATCTTTAGGAAGAATGAATAACAAACAATATACTTTTATAGATTTATTTGCTGGAGCCGGTGGATTGTCAGAGGGGTTTATCCGGGCAGGTTTTACTCCGATTGCACATATTGAGATGAATAAAGATGCATGTAATACATTGAAAACAAGGGCTGCATTTCATTATCTTAAAGTTGAAGGCAAATTATCTGTATATGAAGATTACTTAAAAAAAATAAAGTAGAAAAACTGATGGAACTGATTTTATGGTCAAAAGTTCCTCAGGATATTACAAGAAAGGTAATTTGTGCAACGATTGGAGAGAAAACGATAGGTGACATCTTTTCGAATGTAGATAAATTGAAGGGGGAGAAAGAAGTTGATGTCATCATAGGAGGACCTCCTTGTCAGGCTTATTCGGTTGCAGGCCGTGCGCGAATGGGAAAGGATGTAGAAAAAGATCCTCGTAATGAACTTTATAAATATTATGTTCGCTTTTTGGAACGGTATAATCCAAGAATGTTTGTTTTTGAGAATGTTTTGGGGATTTTGACTGCAAAGAGAGGAGAACCGTTTGCAGACTTAAAAAGATTGGTTGAAGAATTGGGTTATAAGATGGACTGCAAGGTTCAGATAGCTTCTGAACATGGAGTTCTCCAAGACAGGCATCGAGTTATAATTGTTGGATGGAAGGATGATGAGTTAAAAAATTACAGTTATCCTATACTTGAGAAGGAAAATATGCCTTACGCAGTTATGAAAGATTTATTTGCAGATTTACCTTTACGCAAGGCTGGTGAAGGCAACTTGTATGAAATAGTTTCGTATATAAAGCCATTATCAGAGATGAACTATTTGAAAGAATCTGGAATTCGAGGAGTTCTTGGTTTTACAACTCAACATGTTGCTAGGCCAACTAATGCTAATGACCGTCAGATATATAAGATTGCAGTTGATTTATGGCTGAAAAATAAACAGCGTTTAAACTATGCCAAACTGCCAATCCAATTACAGACACATCACAATAAGAAGTCATTTTTGAATAGGTTTAATGTAGTAAACCCTTTTGGATGCTGTCATACAGTTGTTGCTCATATAGCAATGGATGGTCATTATTATATATATCCTACGCCAGATCCAACCCTAGATACAGTGAGGTCTATAACGGTTAGAGAGGCTGCTCGTTTGCAGTCATTCCCTGATGATTACTTCTTTGAAGGAAGTCGTACGGCGGTTTTAAGGCAAATAGGTAATGCGGTTCCTGTTGTATTGGCATATAAAATTGCTGAGGAGATTAAAAAATTTTGTTATGAATGAAAGAATAAAGAATGGAACTTTTGTTTTTCGACCACGGGCCAGATTGATAAAGACGATTGGTGAGGAGCTAATAAGCGATGATAAAGTTGCAATACTGGAATTGGTAAAAAATTCATATGATGCTTATTCTACTTTAGAAGAAGGTATTCTATTGTAGAAATAACATTTAATGGTCAAGTAAAACATAAGGATGATGGAAGGAGACTTCGTTATATAGAAAAAGAAAATTCTTCTATTACTGTATATGATGAAGGTGTGGGGATGGATTTCGATACAGTTAAATCGGCTTGGATGGAGCCTGCTACAAATTTTAAGAAGTTACCTAAGAATCAAAATACTCATAAAAAGTTTGCTGGAGAAAAAGGAATAGGACGTTTTGCGTCTGCAAAGTTAGCTTCAAAATTGGAGTTGATCACAAAACAGCAGGGTAAAGATGAAATCGTTGTTAGATTTGATTGGAATGACTTTTCAAATGAAAATGATTATTTGGAAGATATTTCAGTTGAATGGATAATACGCCCAGCTCAAGAAATCAAGAATCATGGGACAATCCTGAGGTTATTAGAATTGAATGAGGACTGGGATGAAAATAAATTAAAAGATTTACGTGTGGCACTTTCACGTTTACTTAATCCCATTGTTCCTACAGAAGATTTTCTAATAAGTGTAAATCTTCCTACAGAATTCTCTGATATCTCTGGTGTCATTGAAAGACCGGAAACTTTAATCGTCCTAATTATGCGATAAAAGGAACTATTCTAGAAAATGGCACTCCTAAAGATTTTATGTTTTATAGTAAAATGCAGGGAGAATGGGAGACTTTATCGTTTAAAGATGGTCAGTTTGGTTTGGGGAGGCCGTATTTGGCTGGTCCTTTTCATTTGAATTTAAAATATGGAACAGAGATAATGATGATTTAAAGGCATTGGCAAATGAAACTGGTTCTTTAGTTAAAAATGTCAAGAAAGACTTTGGATGAATTATGTGGTATAAGTATTTATCGTGATAATATTCGAGTTTTACCTTATGGTAATGTAAATAATGATTGGGCAAGATTAGATTTACGTCGTGTGAATAATCCCACAATGAGATTAAGCAATAATCAAAATTGTGGGATATATCTCTATAGGAATAGAAAGTAATCCTTTATTGAAAGACCAGAGCAATCGTGAAGGTATTGTAGAATGTCAGGCATTTGAAGATATTAAGGATTATATAAAGTTGATTTAAGTACATGACAAAAATTTGAAAACATCGAATTTAGGAGTATAAGCCGGACGCAGAAGTATGGTCGCAATCTCCTCCAAACCATACTTGACAAGCGACTTTGCCTTTCTTCCATGTTTCAGAATCCTTATCGGTTTAA
>ENA-OPZN01000134-OPZN01000134.1-human-gut-metagenome-genome-assembly--contig:-NODE-134-length-28925-cov-2.780263_pt1 | contig 28925 bp, 33 predicted proteins | sample MGYA00242483_ERZ504503 | MGnify/ENA primary metagenome ERZ504503 (study PRJEB26092, sample SAMD00036285) | human gut metagenome | host: Homo sapiens | study: EMG produced TPA metagenomics assembly of... | reverse complement strand
ATCAGAAATTTAAGAAATCGACGCTCTCTATATAAGAGTGCGTCTGTTTTTAGTCGGATTATTCCACTATGAGTATTGTAAATAACAAGGGCAAAGACATGCCACAACAAATTTTTGGGAACGACGGTTCAAAAAGACCGACGACGCCGTAGGCATATTCCGAAATGATCAGGAAAAAAAGCATTGGTATGTGGCTGTTGTAAATAACAGAAGTGAAAAAGCCTGTCAGGATAGATTACGAAAACGTTTGAAAAACGAAACTGATAGTGAGAAAGCTTATGAAGTTTATGTCCCTATCCAACAGGAGATGAGTATTCGTCATGATGGTAAACGTAAAAAGTGGACCGTATTGTTTTCCCTGCTCTTGTGTTCATTCGCTGCACAGATTCAGTAAGACGGAAAGAAATAGTCTGCCTTCCTTATATAAAACGTTTTCATGGTTAACATAGCCGGTTCTTCCCGAAATACTTGCCGTCCCGTAGCTATTATTCCAGATCATCAGATGTACAGCTTGATGCGTATGGTCAATGATGCCGAAGAACATGTCACTATTGAGTCATGCCCTCTGCATTTGGGCGATCGTGTCCGTGTAAACGGTGGCAAACTGGTAGGGTTGGAAGGGAATATATGTCGTGAAATAGATGGTTCTACTAGTCTGGTTGTAAAAATTGATATCCTTGGATGTGCTAAAGTTACCATTGCTAGAGAATTGCTGGAACCTATAGCGGAAAAAACTCAGTTAACATATAATTATATATTGACATACAATGACCATAGCAGTAGACTTTGACGGTACTATTGTTGAGCACAAGTATCCGGCAATCGGCAGGGAGTTGCCGTTTGCCATTGAGACATTGAAAAAATTGCGTGACGAACATCACAGGTTGATTCTATGGACAGTGCGTGAAGGGCGTCTGCTTGACGAAGCTCTTGCCTTTTGCCGTGATCGCGGTCTTGAATTTTATGCCGTGAACCGCGACTATCCGGAGGAGGAGAAAGGGCGTAACAATCATTACTCACGCAAGCTCAAAGCCGATCTTTTTATAGATGACCGCAACTTGGGAGGCCTTCCCGATTGGGGTACTATTTATGGAATGATTCATGACGGAACCACTTTTTCGGATTTGATACGTAATGCCGGTGAATCTCCTGTTTCGGAGAATCACGGCAGAGGTCTTTTTTCGCGCCTGTTTGGCAGATGATTGAATAATAAATGAAAAAACTGATATGAAGACTTTAAAGAAACTATTATTGTTTGTTGTGGCATCCGCCTTGTTGGCAGGCTGCACCTCCTATAAAAAATGTACCTTACATGCAGAATCCCGAGGTAGTGAACAGTTACAGGGAAGATCTTCCCCTTTATGATGCAAAGATTATGCCGAAAAGATTTGCTGAGTATAACTGTGAACACGAGTGATCCTCAGGCTGCCGCTCCTTTTAACCTGACGGTACAGACTCCTCTGAATGCAGCCCTGACCAATATTAATACTACCACACAACCCACTCTCCAGCAATACCTGGTAAATAACAAGGGTGAGATAGATTTTCCCCGTTATCGGTCGTCTGAAGGTAGGCGCCTTACGAAAAACGAGGCGGAAGATTTGATCCGTGAGCAATTGCAGCCCTATCTGAAAGAGAGTCCTATCGTTACAGTCCGTATGGCAAATTACAAAATTTCGGTATTGGGAGAGGTGAACCGTCCGGGTACTTTTACAGTAGGAAATGAAAAGGTAAATATCCTTGAAGCCCTTGCCATGGCGGGAGATATGACTGTTTATGGCGTCCGTGACAATGTGAAACTGATTCGTGAAGATGCAAAAGGCAAGCGTGAGATTATCAATTTGAATCTTAATAATGCAGAACTGGTTGTATCTCCCTATTACTACCTGCGCCAGAACGATATCATCTATGTAACGCCCAATAAGACAAAAGCCAAGAACTCGGACATTGGCAGCAGCACCAGCATATGGATCAGTGCTACATCCATTTTGGTATCTCTTGCAAGCCTTCTGGCAACCATCTTGAAATAAAACTCATAAATATAATTGTTGATTACAAACTGTTGATATGACTGACGAACAGAAGAACACCCCTTCGGGTACCGAGCAACGTGAGGAGAACGTTGATCTTTATGCCTTGTTTTTTAAATACTTTGCCTATTGGCCGTGGTTTGTAGCCAGTGTGCTGGTTTGTATTATATCTGCTTTCATCTATCTCCGTTATCAAGCTCCTGTCTATAATGTCGATGCGGCCGTACTCATCAAAGAAGGTGACAAGAAAGGTGGAAGCAGTAATAATCCTATGGGAGCCCTTCAGGATCTGGGTATGTTCTCCATGACTAACAATTTTGACAATGAGGTGGAAATCCTGAAGTCAAGAACCTTGATTAAAAAGGTGGTGAATCATTTGAATTTGTATATTTCAGTGGCCGAGGAACGTATGTTCGGCTATAACACTCCTTTATATAAGTCCACTCCGGTAAAAGTTTATATGACTCCTGAAGAGGCAGACAATCTGGAAGAAGGAGCCAAGCTTCATCTAAAATACACCATGAATGGAAAATTGGATGTAAAAGTGGAATATATGTTTGACGAGGAGAAGCAGGAGACTGAGGTAAGTTTTGACAGTATTCCGGCTGTTTTCCCCACTCCAGTAGGAGTTTTCAGTTTTACAAAGAACGACTCGGTCCCACCTTTGGAAGAAGATATGAATCTGGTGGCATACGTTAATTCTCCTACAGATGTGACGGAAAGTTATGTAGAGAATTTGTCAGTGGAACCCACTTCGAAGACTACCACAATTGCTGCCATCAGCTTGCAGAATACGGTAAAGCAGCGCGGTATCGATTTTATCAATTGTTTGGTTGACTTTTATAATCTGGACGCGAATGACGAGAAGAATGAAGTGGCTCAAAAATCCGCAGAGTTTATAGACGAGCGTATTGGCATTATCAATCGGGAGTTAGGTACTGCCGAAACGGAACTTGCCGATTTCAAGCAACGCTCCGGATTGACCGATTTGACCAGCGATGCCCGTCTGGCTTTGGAAGAGAGTTCGAAATATGAACAGCAGCTGACCGAGAATGCCACCCAGTTGAGACTGGTGGAGTCCTTGCGTAACTATGTGAACAATCCGAAGAATGCAAACGAGGTGATTCCCGCCAATGTAGGGTTGCAGGACCAGAATTTGGGTTCTATCATCAACCAATATAACACGATGCTGATCGAACGCAAGCGTTTGCTCCGTACCTCTTCCGAAAACAATCCTGCGGTAATCAATATCAATACGGGCATCGAGTCCATGCGGCACAATGTGCAGACTACCGTGAACAGTGTACTGAGAGGGTTGCAGATAGCGCAGTCCAATCTTGAACGTCAGGCACGGAAGTTTGAAGGCAGGATCAGCAGTGCGCCGCAGCAGGAGAAAGAATTTCTTACTATCTCCCGCCAGCAGGAAATCAAGGCGACCCTTTACATTATGTTGCTTCAGAAGCGTGAAGAAAACGCAATAACCCTGGCATCCACTGCTAATAACGGACGTATCATCAAAGCTGCTCTTCCTAGTAAAAAGCCGGTTTCTCCTAAGAAGAAGATAGTTCTGCTGGCTGCCTTTGTATTGGGTATGGGTATTCCTGTAGGTCTTATTTATTTGAAGGATTTATTAAATATAAGATAGAGAATGCCGAGGATGTGGAGAAGATAACGGATGTTCCTATTTTGGGTGAGCTTCCTTTAAGTAAGAAGCCCGAAAAAGGTGCCATTGTGGTTCAGGAGAATCAGAATGGTATGATGGAGGAGGCTTTTCGTGGTCTGCGTACCAATATGTTGTTCATGCTTGGTGCCAGTCAGAAAGTGGTGCTTTTTACATCCACACAGCCGGGTGAAGGTAAGTCTTTTATTGCTGGAAATACGGCAGTCAGTCTGGCCTATATGGGTAAGAAAGTTGTTATTGTGGGTTTGGATATCCGCAAGCCGGGGCTGAATAAGGTCTTTAATCTGTCCCATCGCACGGAAGGTATTACCAATTATCTGGCTCGACCCCGAGCATACCAATCTTTTTGATATGATACAACATTCGGATGTAAGTCCTAATCTTGATATTCTTCCGGGTGGTCCTATTCCTCCCAATCCTACAGAGTTGATGGCGCGTACGGTACTGGAGGATGCAATAGAGAAATTGAAAGAGCGTTACGATTACATTATTCTTGATACGGCTCCTATTGCTATTGTGACCGATACTGCTATTGCCAGTCGTGTGGCTGATATGTGCGTGTATGTGTGTCGTGCAGATGTTACTCCGAAGTTGGGGTATCAGTATATTAATGTGCTGCGGGATCAGAAGAAATTCGATAAATTGGCTACGGTTATTAATAGTATTGATTTGAATTCAAGAAAGAGTGGCTATGGGTATGGTCATAAGTATGGCTATGGATATGGGCACAAATATGGTTACGGCTATGGATATGGTATGAAAAAATAACAGGAGATCACTTTTATAATGTGATCTGATAATAACAACCTACCATGAAAGACAAATTAGCATCCTACAACCACTTGATCGAGACCTTTGTGATTGTCACCGAGACCTTTCTTTGCGGTCTGCTATTCCTGCTTTTCAGCAAGCTGTCCAATGAGATGCAGTGGGATAGCCTGCAGGTTGGTGGAACCACCGTTCTGCAAGTCATGCTTACACTGATGTTATGTTACGCCCTTTGCGCCATCCATTCAGGAGTAGTGCTTCACCGGAGGAAAGTGCATTCCCTTCAGATATGGAAACCTGTGTTCGAGAATATGTTCCTGTTTGTCCTCCTGGGCGGTCTGGTCCTTTCTGTAGGAAACTATGCGGATATAGCCTCCCTGTTCATGCTGGAGTACCTTTTCCTCCTGTTTCTGTGTCTTGTTTCGTTCCGTTTCACTCTTCGTCTTCTCATCAGGCTTTACCGTATGAGCAAGAAACATACGCGTTTTGTAGTACTGGTAGGAAGTACGGACAACAACCTGGAAATCTACCATGAGATGTCGGGCAGTGAAGATACAGGTTATTCGGTCGTGGGCTATTTTGACGGTCAGGCGAATCCTGCTTTCCCGGTAGAATGTCCGTATTTGGGCCAGCCGGCGCAGGTACAGGAATATCTGGAGAAACATGATTATGTACATTACCTGTTCTGCTGCCTGCCCTCAAAAGACAGAGAGGTCATCGTTTCTCTGATTGATTACTGCGAGAACCATCTGGTACATTTCTTCAGTGTGCCCAATGTGCGCAATTATCTCCACCACCGTATGTCGTTCAACATCATGGGGAACGTCCCTTACCTGGGCCTTCGCCCCGATCCCTTAAGTTGGCCGGGGAACCGCCTGCTGAAAAGAGCCTTTGACATAGTAGTCTCATCGGTGTTCCTTTGTACGTTTTTTCCGGTTATTCTGATTGTGGTGGCGATAGTGACCGGATTGACCATGCCCGGCCCGTTGTTCTTCCGCCAGAAACGGAACGGGCTGAACGGCAGGGAGTTTTATTGTTACAAGTTCCGCAGTATGAAAGTAAATGCAGATGCCGACAGGATACAGGCCACGGAGCATGATCCCCGCAAGACGCGCTGGGGCAATATAATGCGTAAGACGAATATAGATGAACTGCCCCAGTTTATCAATGTGCTGTTGGGGGATATGAGTATCGTGGGGCCTCGTCCTCACATGCTTCTCCATACGCAGGAATATTCAAGGCTGATCAATAAATATATGGTGCGGCATTTTGTGAAACCGGGTATAACGGGATGGAGCCAGGTTACGGGTTTCCGTGGGGAAACGAAGGAACTAAAAGACATGGAGGGCCGTATCCGTGGTGATATCTGGTATTTGGAGCACTGGAGCTTCGGTCTGGACCTTTACATCATGTACAGGACGGTGGCGAATGTCTTCCGTGGCGAGAAGAATGCCTATTAGTAAAACGGGCTGTTCTTAACGATCCTTCTCGATGAGGTCCTTAGTAATTTAGCAGTTAAAAAACTTTGTTTTGCAGCCTGTTATTTCCGTCTGCCGGCCGGAAATGGAACATAGCCGGCACTAATGTTAGATCAGAACCCTTGTCCTTTGTGAAAAGTGCAGGGGGAGCTCCGGGAACGAGAGCGCTTGTTCCCGGAGCTTTAATAATAAAGAAGATTATCCGATCAGGATTTATTCAGCTTTAAAAAATAAAACGCGGATTATACAATAACCCGTAACAGGAAGGATTTTTTATCTATATGATAGTCTGTTTCGGTGTGTCGGTACCGGCCGGATGATCTTAGTAAAAAATTCCCTCTGCCAGTAGTATCACTCTCTACTTGAGAGCAGAAACGAACACTGGCAAAAGGAAACCTTGGAAAAAGAAATTACCTTTCCAAATATCCGAACACCCCTTCCGCGTCAAAACACGGACAAGCCTTCGGGATGCTTCCGCTCATATCCCTATGTCCCCTTATCCGGGCACCGGGAAAAAGCTTTGCCAGACGCATCAGCAACAAGGTAAGCTGTTCTGTCTGCTCTGCGGTCCGGGTGTCTGCCGGATGTCCGTCCGCATCCAGACCGCCCTCGTAGCAGATGCCGATGCTGCAACGGTTCCAGGGACGGCAGTGTGCCCCCACTTCCAGCAGTTTGCGGTGCTGGGTGATGGTGCCGTCGCGACGGATATAGAAGTGGTAACCTACAGTCCGGAAACCACGGGTCTTATGGTCACGAAGTAATTGCTCGGCAGTATAGTCTTTGTCACAACGTGTGGCGCTACAGTGGAGGATGAGGTATCGCACTGATTCGCGTCCTTGCATCAGCGGTCCGTCCTCTACGGTGAGGAGTTGGCGTTCGTTTTTCATTTCTTCCTCACCGATTATCATTGGGAATGTTTCTTGTATCATAATAAATTGAGAATTGGAAAATGTTGTGTTTGTTCTTTAGATGAGGGATGCGCAACTGGTAATGCCCAAAGCGGTGAGTGCCGCGATGGCTGCCTGGATAACTGCCCGGAGGATTTGTGTCCAGGTGATTTTCTTGGATTCGTGGTTGGATTCATTCATGGAAATATCTGTTTTTTTGTCAGTTTAAAAATGCGAATGGAAACAAAAGGAGGTTACGGAACTGGCGGACGGACACGGGGGAGTGAAAGAAGAGTCCGTGTCGCCCGTGTTCCATAATCACATCATGCTATCTCTGTGGAGCGGAACAAGCCGGTCAGCTATTTTCGTCTGCCGGTTCGCCGGAGGCGGCTGGAATGCGGGAGGCGTCAGCGTCGTCAGCGGCAATGCCGGCGGCAGAAGAATTGCCCGTCAGGTCTACCGTAGTCTTTCCGGCCTTCAATGCCTTCACTACTTCGGCGGCTGCCTTGCGCGTGGGAACCAGTTGGAATTCGGCATCTTGGCGCAGGTTGTTGAAACGGACGCCCGGAGCCCACAGTACGTTCACCTCGGTGATGTTCTCCACAGTGAACTCTGCCATCGAATGGGCGCCGAGGCTTCGGATACTGTTCGAAAATACGCCCAGATCGCCCATCTGTATCTGCTGTCCGTTCAACAACTGCTCGCGCAGGCAGTCCACGGCAAGAATAAGGATGGCTTGGATATCGGCGCGCGAGTATACACATCCGTGGCTGGCAATGTGGTAACAGAACTTGTCCAGTGTCATTACTTGTGAGTACTGGGCGTTGGCATACGCCTTCTTGGCCGCGTCTTTGTCGGTGGGGTTACCACGCATGCAGGTGCTGTAGTTGATCATGATAAATAGGGTTTTAAGAGATGAAAAATAAAAAATGAATTTCGTCAGTGAAGAGGGAGAATACTTTACTTTTCTTGCGGATTGCACGTAGGTAACGTGTAAGGCTGAAGGTTAGTAACGTATGGGGTTACATGTTAGTAACATGCTAGGCCGAAGGTTAGTAACGTATCGGCTCCCTCATTGTTGACATTGCAAAGATAGGTACTGTGAAATGCGTGCTGACGCTTTATGACACCTTGTGGCACTTTATGGCTTTCATCCTGTTCCAAAGAGCTTGCAGGGCTATCCGGGGCTGCCCAGATGCCGGTTGATCAGTGTCACTTGGCGGCTCGTGAAGACTTTTTGCGAGGTATGGTAACCCGTTGCGGATAACTCTTCCATCAAAGGGGGACAGCCGTTTATCCACCTCATCAGATGCCGGGTGGCTATCCGGGGATTTGAACCGGGAAAATAGAGCAGAGCCAGGCTACCTTTTGTCATGGATGGGAAATAAAGGAAATCTTTCATATTTATACATTTTAAATTCAGGAATCTTGCAAACTTGCAGAACTTGCACTCTCTCTCACACCCACACACGTACGTGTGTGCATGCGCGCGTTGAATTCGTATTCGCCACGCCCCACTTTGACCAGCTGTCCGCGTTCGGTCATACGTTTCAGCAGCGAGTCCACCGAGCCTGCCGGAACTCCTACCTGTTCTCCTTTGTCGATGGCTTCGTTGCGGGTGAAGCGCAGGGGAAGGCAGTCGAACAGGGTTTCGGGAGTCATGTTCGCCGATGGTGCGGTGGGGGTTCCTGCGGGCAGGAGCGAGAGAATGTGGCATGCATGGCGGTACAGAGGTTCCACCAGGGCCAGCACGGCATAAAAGTCGTCGGTGCGGATGGAGAGGTTGAATTGCGGTACGATTCCGTCTGCTATGTTTTCTTGTGGAATATGGGCCGACGGGGTCAGTCCGGGACAGTCCAGCAGGGTACGCACGATGTTTTCCTGTGGCTCACCGCTCCTTTCGCCTCCCGGCAGCAGGGATTCCAGAGAGCGCAGCAGGGCGATAATGCTTATGATGCGGAAGATATTGATGGCAATACGGGTTACGGCGCTTTTCATCTGGTTACCGTGAATGGCGGAGGCTCGTCCGAATACACGGGCAAAGTGGAAGTTGAATATCTCTTTTTGCTCGTGGGTGAGCTTCATGTTGATGTTGCTCACCGAAGCGGTGATGGCGTCCAGCACTTCTTTCCATTGTGCCCCCCATTCCAGGAAACGGGAGTCATAGTCTGTATCCGCTTCGTTGAACTGGTCTTCCCATTCTTCAATGGCAGGCATATAGTAGAACAGCTGGCGAGAGAACAATCCGTTTTCGGCCGATGGGATAAGGGGCTTGATTTGTGCAGGCGTGCCGCTGAGAAGTACGCAGAGGAACGTGACGTTACATTCGCGGTATTCGTGATTGGTGCGCCGGTTGTAGGCCAGCCGGTCATGGTCGAAACATTTCCGGAGGAGGTCGCTCCAGTGTCCGTGGTCGCCTCCAATGGCGGTGCTCACGGTGTCGGCCTCGGTTTCGCATATCAGTCCTACGCCTCCGGAGTCCATCAGGTTTTCCTGTATGCCTGTACCGGTATTGTCGCCGGCTATGAGGAGCATTTTCAGCTGGGGCTGTTCGGGTTCGGGGGTATTTGCCTTTTCCTTCCCCAAAGTGTCCCATTTGGTCTTTTCCATGCGGTAGGTCTTTATTTTTTCCCGGTAGGTGTCCAGCAGCGCGTTGTGTATGGGTTCTGCCAAACGGCGTACCCAGGTCAGCGCACCTTTGCCGGAAGCGGGAGGCGCGGTGACGAACACTTGCAGACAGGGATACTTGTGCTTTCGTCCGTACACAAAACTTACCAGTTTGTTGAGAGTGCTTCCCAGCACGGTTGCCGCACCCAGCAGCAGGATATCCCGTTGGGCGGGAGAGTTACCGCAGTCTATGATTCCTTGCAGGAAGGCGGGCCAGCGGTAGTCGGGGAAAGAGGGAAGTCGGGCAGGGAGGATGGTCTTGGACACGCCGTCGGACAGGGGGGAGGCTGGGTCCGTGAAAACGGCATCGGGCGGAGTCCCGTCGGAAGCATCCGGATGGGCATTATAGGATACGCGCGCACGTGTGTGGGTGTGGAGAGACTGCAAGTTCTGCAAGTTTGCAAGTTTCGGGTCCATTTTCACCCCGGCCACCTCTGCCAGATGGAAGACGGTTCCCAGGGAATTTCTGCCTGTTCCTTTGGTCAGGGCATGTCCGTACAGTTTGTCTGCTTCATCGTGGTGGTACTTTTCGGATATGCGGCAGATGCGGTGGAACCGGGTGCGTCCTTCTTCTCCGCAACTGTTGGCTATGGCAAAGGCCAGCGGCATATATTCCTGATAGGTGGGGGCCACATTGACTCCCGCTTGTTCGATGGCTGTTACCAGCTGTTCCAAGATAGAAATAGAATCGTTCATTTTTTAATATTTATGGTTATTGATTTTCGCTTCTCCGTCGTGCGACAGAAAACAGGCTCTGGACAAGTCGGCATTGGCCCTGTCCACTTTCAGCTCGTATTTCCATTCCAGATACTCCCATGCGGTGTGCAGGGCATTGTCGAAGGATTCTTCCACGCTCAGGAAAGGGTTTATGCGGTAAGGGATAAACAGTTTTACTCCCTGGTTTCCGGGGCTGACAAAGGAAAGTACGGGGTGCAGCACTTCATCGGCAAAGAGGCGGTCGCGCCACATTGCCGCTTCTTCGGTGGAAGCCAGTTCGTCAATATCTATGACAAAGAGGCCCGAAGGAACTTGCATGCATTGCTCTTTGCAGTAAGAGAAGATACCTGCCGGAGTGACATACGGTAAAAGGGTCTGTTTATTCTTTCGGAACACTTGCTTGTCTCCGAGTCCGGCTCTGACTTTACGCGTCAGTTCTTCCAGTTGCGGATTGGTGCTGATGTAGGTATGAAGCCCTGCCACACTGCATATACATGTGGGTATTTTATTGGTGACGGGTGCATTGAAAAATGACATGATGTATTCTTTCATAAAAGAAATTGATTTTGATTTATCTGCACAAATATACGGGTAGGGAATGACGTATGGAAATCGGTTCATAACCGTTTACTATCTGTTTACTATTGGTGCATGCTATTGATTATATATTGATAAAATATGGATTTTGATTAACGATCTGTTGATAATAATTAAAGAATAGAGAAAAGAAATAGTATATGAATGAAAAACCTGATATGATGATAAATATTTATGGCGGAAACAATCTGATTGCCCCTGTGGCGTCTTCCGCCATTCAGAACTTTTATGGCGACCGGGGTGATGAGGCCGCCGACCAACCGGAAGATTCTGAGAAAACGGAGAGTACAGAAAGTGTGACGGATGAGAAGCCGGCACAGGAGCCGGCGGAACTGTCGGATGATGAATTTTACGTATCGGTTTATATACCCGATATAAAGGTGATGAGGGCTTACAAGATACTTTTGGGAGAGTGTACCACGGCACGCGAACTGGCGGTGGTGGTAGGAAAGATGCTGGCCGATGAGAACTGTAGGAATGTAGACAAACACACGGTGGTGAAAGCGGCTTTCATCAAGTCGTTGCTACCTTTTGCCAAACGGCTTGTGTCGGGCGGTACGATAGCCAATATACGGGCGCAGATTAATAATATGCTGGCTAGTAAATAATTTTTTCAGTTATCCTCTTACTCCATTGGCACGTTAGCAAATCGGCAAATTATTTATGTTGCGGGATTATCAGATAGAGATGAAAACACGTCTGATGGAAGCGTGGAAAGCTCACCGGAGCGTGATGGTGCAGATGCCTACCGGTACGGGCAAGACACATTTGCTGGCATCTGTGGTCAGTGAGTTCGTGTCTTCTGCCGGCAGCGGGGTATGGCTTATTGCCCATCGTAGGGAACTGGTGGCGCAAATGGAGGAAACGCTGGCTAAATATGGTATCCGGAGGGAGGATACTCCGGTCAGGGTGATGTCTGTCCAATGGCTGTCCCGGCATTGGAATGAGGCGGGTGATGCTCCGGGACTGATTGTGATAGACGAGGCTCATCATGCCTTGGCCGCTTCTTACACGGAGATGTGGAAGCGTTATCCTGCCGCAAAGAAACTGGGTGTGACTGCCACACCTTGCCGCCTGAACCGTAGGGGGTTCACGGAACTGTTCGAGGTACTGGTTACTTCGTGGAGTATTGCCGAGTTTATTGAAAAAGGCGTGTTGTCTGTGTTCGATTATGTATCCATCCGTCCCGGCAGCGAGGAGCGGCGGCTCATTGACGGTCTGGAGAAACGGGGGGCCGATGGGGATTATCAGGTGAAAGAGATGGATGCGGTACTGAACAGGCGTCCCGGTATCGAGCGCCTGTACCGCAGTGTCAGGCAGTTTGCTTCCGGCAAGAAGGGGATGGTGTATGCCATCAGCATTGAACATGCCCGGCGGATAGCGGAGTATTACAGCAGGCGGGGAGTGAATGCGGTGGCTGTGGACAGCAAGACTCCTGCTATGGAGCGTAAGCGGATGGTGGAGGAGTTCAGACATGGAAAATCGAGGTGCTGGTGAATGTGGATGTATTCAGCGAGGGTTCGACTGTCCCGATGTGGAGTTTGTACAACTGGCCCGTCCTACTTTGTCACTGGCTAAATATTTGCAGCAGGTAGGGCGCGGATTGCGGAGATCGGAGGGCAAGGAGGCGTGTATGCTGATAGACAATGTGGGGCTGTACCGCATTTTCGGGCTTCCTACACAGCGATGGAACTGGGATGCTATGTTCCGGGGGACGGATGGCGGGAAAGGGGAGTTTGCCCGGACGGATGAACTGTGATGCTTCCGTTACCGCTTTTCCGGTGGTGGAAAGGCCGGCTGAAGCCGGTGGGGACTTGGTGGTGGTTATGGAGCACGGGCGTTTGCTTTCTTCCATCAGAGAGCAGGCTTTGCCGGATGAGAAGGAGCAGTCACCGTCATGCAGGCTGAGGGCATTTGTAGATAAGGAAACAGGTCTTTGGGGATTGGAAAAGGGAGATGAGATGTTGCCGGACGCTTCGTTTAAAGAGGTTTTGAGTATCAAAGGACGTTTTGCCGTGGGGAGGCTTCGGAACGGGTGTGTCCGGGTACTGGATGATACGGGGGCTTTGGTGGCCGAACCGGGGCATTGCCGTGAGGTGAGGTTTCTGAAAGATGATTTGTTGCAAGTCCGTCATGCCGGGAATTCGGTGTCTTATGTGGATTTACGGAACGGCCGGTGTTATTCTGTCCGCCCGCGTGTCCTCAGATACGGGAGCATAGAATTGTTACAGGCGAACCGTACTTATTACAGCAGGACAAGGCAGGTGTATGCCAATACATGCGGGTTGCCTTCTTCGTCCATCGTGTGGATGGGGTTTTATGTGAAGATGTACGATGGCAGAGTGCCTTCCCGATGCCGCCGCATGGAAGATGGAGGCTTTTGTTGTGAACCGCAGGTTTGTCTGTTGGAGGGGGATGAGGAGCGTGCTTATTACCTGAGCGGACGGTTGCCGGATCAAAGTATTGTGGTGATGGATGAGGAGGGACGGTATTACCATGTGGAGAAAGGGCATGGAAAGCGTTATGTGGCCTGTAACCGTCCGTCGGACCGGAGTGAGGATTTTGATGAGGCGGTGGCATTGCTCCGAAGACAGGCGGACGAGCGTGTGGAGAAACGCTTGCGTGAGGAGAAGTGCGAGTATGAACGGAAACGGCAGCGTATAATCAGCAGGAGTGTGGAGGCCGTACCTTTTCAAATAGGAGTGAAATGGGGGCTGAGGACAGCGGAGCGGATTTTGATTCCACCTGTCTATCGGAGGATATTGCATCCGGTGGGTGGTTATTGCGCCTATCAGGACAGTTCCTGCCAGTGGGGGGTACTGGCTGTAGATGGAAGGATCATTATCCGGGCCCGGTATATGGAAGTGGAGATAGACAGGGATGGAACGGCGCGTCTTACTTTGGTTCCGGGGAAGATGGAAACGGTGAAGCTGACGGACTGATAGGATAAAAGCAGGGGATAACTTTTGTCAAACCGATATTTGGCGATGGAATACGTATCATTATGAAAAGTTTTGTAACTTTGCATCCGATTTTTAAAAAGGAGATATTGATATGGAATTACCTGATGACCGATGATGCTTTTCAGCATGGTGAATATGAAACTTCGTGACTGCTATCATTCGCTGGACGAGCTTTGTGATGATATGAATGTAGACAAGGAGCTGTTGGTGAAAAACTGAAGGCGGCCGGATTTGAGTATAGTAAGGAAAACAACAAGTTTGGTAGATAGAGGGATCAGCCCGTTCCGGAAGAATGTGTGGAACGGGCTGATTTTTTTATTGAGGTACCTATTGATTATTTTTGTATAAGTCCTGTTTCCGGTATTGCAACAGGGATGTTCCGGTATGTCGCTTGAAGAAACGTCTTAAGGTGGCAAGATTGGCAAACCGGGTTCTTTGAACGATTTCCTGTATGCTGATGGATGGATTCTCCAATAGTGCGTAAATCTCTTGCAGGGTATAATGTATAATCCATTCTTTGGGGGATTTTCCGCTTACCAGGGTCAAGGCTTCAGTCAGGTATTTGGAGGAAACATGCAACTTTTCGGCATAGAACGCCACTTCTTTGTTTTCTTTGTAATGCTTTAACAGCAAATCCAGAAAAAAGTATCCGATTTCTTCTTTATGCAAGGTGGTGACTTTATGTTCTTTTACCGTGCTGTAATAGTCTGCATAAAGTTCCAGAAAAGGTAATTTCAGCAGATTGGTAATAGATTCTTTTGTAAATAAATAAGTTGGCGAAGTGGCTCTGTTGTATAATAACCGGAAATAGATGGAGAACTGTTCCGCTTCTCTTGGGATAGCGAATAGACGCAGTGGGTCTGGGTGTAGGTATGAAAACCGGTCGGAAAACGTTTGATACTTCCATTGATCACGTCATAAAAAAAGGACATTTGAAAAAGTACAATAGTCGATGGTGAAAGTCGGGCTGGATTTTATAAATGAAACCAGGAATCCCGGCATGAAAATAAGAATGTCGTTTGCGCAAATAACATATTTCCGGAGGCCAACCTGGATCTCGGCATTTCCTTCGGTACATATACCCAAAACTCCTGCCGGCATATAAGAGGGGTATTTGCTGAAAGGCACTGTGTGCGCATCCATATAAATACTGAAATCTTGGTCGGACAGTCCTTCTTTGGTATCCTGTGGTTTTGGGTTATTATATAACATACTTTGTATCAAATCTAGCTTCACAAAAATTAGAATTTAATGATACATTCCACCGGGAGTAGTAGGACAAGTAAAGGGAAAAATAAACGGAAAAAAACTTACGTGTATTTGATTTTTTTAATATACTGATAGGAAAACAATTTGAGCTTTCCGTAAGTTGTAGGAGAACACGGAAAATTATTCTTTTTTACAGAAAGAAGGGTGAATTCAAAAAGACCGTTTGATTGGTTTTTGAATTCACCCTTTATGAATGGATCGGAGTTATTTTTGCGCCAGTAATTTGGCTATGGCACGGTCGGGTTTCCCGGTTTCTGTCAGGGGAAGTTTGAATACCGGAACAAAACGTTTGGGACGCCAGTAGGGAGGTAATTGATGTGTGCAGGTCTGTTCTATGTCGTCGGGCAGTTGTCCTTCGGCAAGCAGTACAATGATTTCTCCGAATTTTTCGTCGGGGGCGGAGGTGATCAGGAAAGGAACGGACAGGTGTTCTTTCAATGCGGCCTCTACTTGTTCTATCTGCACTTTTACTCCTCCTGTATTGATCGTGTTGTCTTTTCTGCCTAGAATGCGGAATTGGTTCTGTCCGTTTATCTCGGCTATGTCATTGGTCACCAGTCCTTTTTCGCAAATTTCGGGAGCGTATATCACCAAGGTGTTTTCTTTACTCAGACGGATCTGTATGCTCTCGAAAGGGGTGTACCAGTCTGAAGCTTCAGGACCGTTCAGTCTGCGTAGGGCAATGTGTGACAAGGTTTCGGTCATGCCGTAGGTAGACCATACGGCATGGGGGAAATCTTTTAACGCAGCGTTCAGTTGGGAGTCGATAGGACCGCCTCCGATAATGAGGTGTCTGATTTGTTGCAATATCGCTTTCTCTTCGGGAACTTGCAGTGAGTTATAGACTTGCATGGGGATCATGGCGGCAAAGACGGGTGCTTTTGTCAGGTCTTTTAAAGGATGTCCGGAGGGGGTGACAGGCAGCAAGTCCAGTCCCGCTACCAAGGCACGTATTACCACCATTTTTCCGGCAATGTATTGCAAGGGCATACAAAGCAGGGCGGAATCTTCTTTTTGCAGTCCGAGGAAGGAACAGGTGAGGCAGGCGCTTTCCATCATGCGTTCTTTTTCTACATACAGTTCCTTGGGTTTGCCGGTGGAGCCTGAAGTATGTACCGGCAGGGTGTCTGCCGGGTCAAACCATTCGGAAAGAAAGGAGAAAAGTTCCTGCCGGAAACTTCGGTTGTCGGCAGGGATATTCATTCTTACCATTTCAATTTCCCAGTTGGAGTAGGGGATGCTTTCTATCAGAATGGTCTGTTTGTTTCTATTGGTGCAGAATTTTGTCATTGTTTCAGCCAGTTTAGTAAGTCGGGTTCTTGTTCTTCGGGGTGGAACCAAAGGCAGTCTCCTTCGATGTGAAGCGGATAGTCTATATTGTCGGTAAACAGCAAGCCGGTACCTAGTCCTTGGGGGAGGGCGGGCTGCAAGGTGGCACACCATTGTGCGATGGCATTCAGTCCGATATTGGACTCCAGAGCGGAAGTGACCCATGAGCCGATGCCTCTTTCAGCCGCCAGTTCCATCCATTCTTCGGAGCCGCTGATTCCTCCGTGCAGAGAAGGTTTCAGGATAATGTACTGAGGACGGATGGTTTCCAGCAATTCTATTTTCCGGTCGCGCCGGTTGATGCCTATCAGCTCTTCATCCAGTGCAATGGGAAAGGGGGTGGCGGCACAGAGCCGGGCCATTTCATTCCATTGCCCCGCACGGATGGGCTGTTCGATGGAATGGAGCTGGAATTCGGAAAGACGATGTAACTTTCGAGGGCATCGGCAGGAGAGAAAGCACCGTTGGCATCTACACGCAGTTCGATTTGGGCTGGGGTGAAATGCCGGCGGATGTGCGCCAGCAGCTCCAGTTCCTTTTCAAAGTCGATGGCGCCTATTTTGAGTTTGATGCAGCGGAAGCCTTGCTGCATCTTTTCCCCGATGCGCCGGTACATCTCGTCAAAGTTTCCCATCCAGATGAGTCCGTTGATGGGGATGCCCTCTTTGCCTTTGCTGAACGGGGTGTGCCAGAATTGCAGGCTGCGTGCCCGGAAATGCAGCAGGGCGGTTTCCATACCGAACAGGATGGACGGATAGGGAAGCAAGGCTTCCCGGTCTATTTCCCCGTTCTTTTCCAGGTTCTTGCAGGCAGTGGCCAACACCTCGTCGTATGAGGGGATATCGTCACAACTCAGGGCAGGGAGAGGGGCACATTCACCCACGCCATAGTGGCGGCTGCCGGTGTCGGTGAGGAGGATGTACCATACATTCCGGGTGGTATATACTCCTCTGGAAGTACCTGCCGGTTGCTTGAAGTGTAATTGTTTTTTTATAATTCGGGTTTGGAACATTCTTATTAGTGATTAGTGGTTAATGGGAAGCAAGGAGGACTATTGGGTTGTCCTCCACCGGAAAAATGAACCACTGATTATGGGAACTTCGGATAATCCTGGAACCGTGGCTTGCGTTTTTCCAAAAATGCCTTTCCTCCTTCCTGTGCTTCCTCTGTCATGTAATACAGCATGGTGGCATCTCCGGCAAGTTCTTGTATGCCGGCTTGTCCGTCCAGTTCGGCATTCAGTCCGGCTTTGATCATACGAAGAGCGAGCGGGCTGTGCTCCATCATCTTTTCTGCCCATGCCACGGTTTCGTCTTCCAGGCGGTAGAAAGGAACGACTGTATTGACCAATCCCATTTCCAGTGCTTCCTGTGCGGAGTATTGACGGCAAAGGAACCATATTTCACGGGCTTTCTTCTGCCCTACGATGCGTGCCAGATAGGAAGAGCCGAATCCGGCGTCGAAGCTGCCTACCTTGGGACCTGTCTGTCCGAAAATGGCATTCTCTGAGGCAATGGTCAGATCGCATACCACATGCAGCACATGACCGCCGCCGATGGCGTAACCGTTTACCATGGCGATGACCGGTTTAGGCAGTGACCGGATTTGCTTTTGTACGTCCAGCACATTCAGACGGGGAACTCCATCCGTGCCGATATAGCCGCCATGACCTTTTACGTGCATATCTCCCCCGCTGCAGAAGGCTTTGTCGCCTGCTCCGGTCAGAACCACTACATTGATATCCTGGCACTCGCGGCAGTAATACAGGGCGTCGCTGATTTCCGAAGTGGTGGTGGGGGTGAACGCGTTGCGGTAACGCGGACGGTTGATGGTGATTTTCGCTATTCCGTTGTAAAAGTCAAACAGAATATCCTGATATTCTTTGATGGTTTTCCATTCTCTTGTTTCCATTATTCATTTTTATTTTAAGTCCGTGATAATATTCTCTTAACAGGGTGGTGTCTTTTTCCTTGTCGGTAAACACCTCCAGCAGCATGGGTTGCATCCGTGTCTCGGGTGAGGTGAATGGCTGCATCGCTTCTTCCAGCTCTTCTTCTCCGGTCACTTTCATGTAAATAAAGCCGCGTTCTTCCGCCCAGCCTTTGGCGGTGGTGTAATGCTCGGCTGTGATAAACTCCCTGGAACGGCTTGATTTGTCCATTCCAGGCAGGGTGTGGAATATTTCTCCTCCTTCGTTATTCAGTAACAGGATGCGGATGTTGGCACCGTAATTTTGATTCCACAGTGCGTTCATGTCATAGAAGAAGCTCAAGTCGCCTATGATGATGAAATTCAGCTTGCTGGAAGCGGCGGCATAACCGATGGCGGTGGACAGGGAGCCTTCTATGCCGTTCACTCCCCGGTTGCAACAGATTTCCACCTGGGGAGGAACTGTAAATAACTGTGCATAGCGCACGGTGGAGCTGTTTGCCAGATGCAGGGCACAGGGTTCGGGCAATGCCCGGATGAGTTTTCCGATAACGGAGATTTCGGAATAAGCAAGGTCCGGCATCGGAATGGTTTTGCAATAGTTTTCCCACATCAGCGGATAATGGGTAGGTTTGTTGTCCAGCAGGAAAGCTATTTTTTCCAAGAACTCAAACGGATCCATCTCGATGACGGTGGTCAGGCAACCGTATAAATCGGCTATCTTCCCGTCGGCGGCAACATGCCAGTGTTCGCGCGGGGGATGATTGCGCAGGTATTTCTTCAATTGTTTGGATACGATGTGTCCGCCGTAGGTAATCAGTATTTCGGGGGCCATGTCTTCCTGGCGTTCCGGTGTCATGGAATAAACGGCGGCGTCGAAATTCTTGATAGGAATGCCGGGGATGGTCTGGTTGCCCAGATGTTCCGTCAGCCAGGCGAAATGTTTATAAAGCGGTTTCACATATTTTTTCTCGAACAGGTAAATCAAGATTCATCTGGCCTACCACAACCATGCGCTTGTTGTACTTGTTCAGCCGTTCGATCAGTTCCTTATAGTCACGGTCGTACACGCTCAGTCCCTGATAACGGGTGATGACACGTACTTCGGGAAGTGTTTTGGCGGTGAAGCGGTAAATGGGTTCGGAAATGGGTACATTGATATGTACAGGCCCTTTGCCGTGGTGGGTGGTTTCCAGTATGGCTTCGTTGATAAGGCGGTTGCAAAACCATTCGTCTTCCTCAGTATGTACTTCGGGCAGGTTGACAGACATCTTGACTAACGTTCCGAACACATGGGGCTGGGGCAGGGTTTGTCCGTCCATTTGTCCTATCCAGGCAGCGGGGCGGTCGGCGGAAATGACAATCAGAGGTACTTGTTGGTAAAAGGCTTCGGCTACGGCAGGGTGCAGGTTCAGCAGGGCCGAACCGGAAGTGCAGCATACTGCGGCAGGGCCTCCCCCTTGTAAAGATAGGCCGATGGCAAAAAAACCGGCACTGCGTTCATCGGTTACAGAATAACAAGTGAAGTCCTCTATATTGGCCAGAGTATGTACGATGGCAGCATTACGGCTGCCGGGACAAAGCACTATTTCCGCACACCGTGCGCTTTGTAGAAGTGCCACCAACTGAAGTATGTTCTTTTTGTCTGAATACATTATTCTTCTACTTTAATTGTTTCCATTTATTTACTTATAAGTCAGGATGAAGGATGCTCCGCATCGTATTCATCTTGTCTCCCGTTTCCATCCATTCCGATTCTACTTCCGAGGAGCCAGTATTCCTCCTCCTGCATACAGGATGGCTTCACCCGGCTTTATTTCCATGCAGCGCAGATTGACGTAGATATCGGTATGCCCCTCTGTGTCCAGCCAGCCGGTGAACCCGGAATAATAACTGCGGTCGTACCCTTCATTGTCCGGAATAAACCGGAAAGCCTCCTCTTTGGGCAGGCCGCAGACGGCGGGAGTGGGATGGAGTTCTTGCAATAAATCGCCTATATGGTCTGTATTTTTCAACAAGAAATAAAAATCGGTCTTGAGGTGTACCAATTGTCCGGCACGGGCGGTATAAGGACCTTTCTCCGTCATCTTGTTGCCGAATCTTTTGGCGATCCGGCGGATGTAATCAGCCACATAGCCCTGCTCTTCCCGGTTCTTCCTGTCCCAGTCTGTCGGCATCACTTCATTCTGCATCGGCATGGTACCGGCCAGGGCCACGGTGTGCCATTCTTTGCCGTGTCCGCTTAATAAGATTTCCGGTGTGCTGCCCAGCCAGGTTCCGGAAGCAGGGGTGTGGCATAGGTAAATCATCATGCGCGGATAGTTGTTGCAGGCCCGGACAAAAGCGCCGAGTGGTGAAAAATCATCTCCGATATGTCTGGCGGAAGAACGTGACAGAACCAGTTTCTGGAACCGCTTCTCTTGTAAGGGAGTGATGAAACGCCCGAATGCGCGGGTATATTGTTCTTTATCCGTTTCTTCGGAAACAAAAGGGGAGAGTTCACTCTGCCGGCTTTTGCAGGTGAGCAGGGCATCCGCACATTCCAGTGAAGACAGTGCTTCGCTGATTTCGCTCCAGTCGTATGCGGTGACATCCGGACGGATAAGTACCAAGGGATGTTCCTCCGATATCCGGAAAGGAGCCATGACAAATCCTTTCTTTCCATTCAGTTCCTGAATGTCCGCTAATTGTTCCACATCGCCCGAGGTTTGCAATACCAGGTAGCATTCGTCTGTCCAAGGTAACCGGTAGAGGGCGAAACCGAGGCGGCTGTGTGTCAGGCAATCCAATAATTTTTGCGTATGTATATCTGGTAGATTCATTTCTTTTTCAGTATGAAATTAACGACACGAACAGTAGAAACCAGTTGTCCTTGTGGAGTGGTGATATCTATATTCCATATATGCGAGGATCTGCCGCGGTGAATCAGTTTGCCGGTGGCGAATACTTTGCCTCCGACGGGCACGGCCGACAGATGATTTCCACTTACTTGTACTCCGCAGGCATATTCGTCTTCCCGGCATAGCGACGTAGAGCCATGCCCTGCCACAATCTCGGCCAGAGCCAGTGACGCGCCGCCGTTCAACATACCAAAGGGTTGTGAAGTACGATGGTCTACAGGCATTTCGGCATGTACCGCATCCTCGGTGGAGGGTAGAAACCGGATACCCAGATGTTCCGCCATCGAATTCGAATAATCAGGTTTGCAGGTTGTTTCTTCCATCATTTGTATGTCTGTTCTTTTCTATAGGGCTACAAAAATACATAAATTTTAGATGAAAAGGTGTTGTATGTATGTCTTTTACTAACAAAAACATTTATTTAAATTCAATTGTTTGGGAGCTTTTTCGATACTTATAATATATGATGCCGATGACGTCCGCTATAAACCATCCGATAGGAATAGACCACCAGATTCCGATGACCCCGATGGCAGGAATGCCGGCAAGCCAATAGGAAAGGGCTACACGGGTTCCCAACGATACCACTGTGAGCACTACGGACATTCCCGGCATACGGATGGCACGATAATATCCGTATAACAGGAACAAAATCCCGATTCCGCAATAAAACGCTCCCTCGATGCGTAAATAACTGATACCGATGTTCAGAATTTCCGTTTCGTGGGGGCGGACAAAAATCAGCATCAATGGTTTGGCGAATAAAAAGACCAGAATGGAAATGACCAGAGAGAAGAGAACGGTGGTAATCAAGGCACTTTTCACTCCTTTGCGGATCCGTTCCTCTTTTCTCGCTCCGAAGTTCTGGGCAATAAAGGTGGAAAAGGCATTTCCGAATTCCTGTACCGGCATATAGGCGAACGAGTCTATTTTTATGCTGCCGCAAAGGCGGCCATGACTACAGTGCCAAAACTGTTGACCAATCCTTGTACCATGAGAATGCCCAGATTCATTACCGATTGTTGTACACAGGTCAGTGCGGAGAACGAAGTGATCTCTTTCAGGCAGTGACGGTCGAAATGCAGGTCGTTGCGGTGTAATCTCAGTTCGGGGTATTTCACGTAGGCATATCCCATAATTCCCAAAGCGGATACTCCCTGTGCGGCTACCGTGGCGATGGCTGCTCCCTTGATTCCCCAATCCAACTGCAAGATAAAGAACAAATCCAGCCCGATGTTCAGTACAACGGAAACCGCCAGAAACCAAAGAGGAGTGACGGCATCTCCTATGGCACGCAGCAATGCCGCATAGAAATTATAGATAAAGGTAAAGCCGATTCCCCAAAAGATAATCCACAAGTAATCATACATCATGCCATAAATATCTTTGGGAATCTGCAATATCCTGAGGATGGGATGAATCCAGACGAAAACCGCTATATTTAGAATCAATGTTACTGTGCCGATCAGCAGGACGGATACATAGATGCTACGGCGTAGGGAATCCGTTCGTCCGGCTCCATATTGCAAGGAAAAAACGGTTCCGCTTCCCATGGACAATCCCAGCAGGATGGAAATAAGGAAAACCATCAGCGTGTAGGCGGAACCGACGGCGGCCAATGCGCCGGAACCTATACATTGTCCTACAATCAGTGTGTCGGCTATGTTGTAACACTGTTGTAGCAGTGAGCCTATAATCATAGGTAAGGTAAAACGTAGCAGAGTGCCGGTGATGCCTCCCTGCGTCAAGTCTATTTTAGATAACATGATGTGCGTCTGTTCGATTCAATTTCTTATTTATTTTGAAATTTATTGCGAAGGTAGGGAATAAAATATCAAACAACAATAGAGATTGTCTATTTAATACCCGGAATGTTCTTTCTCCTTAAAAAGAGTTAACTTGATAATATTTTCCATAGGAAACTTTTTATTATAAGAAATATCATGTATGTTTGCATAAAGTTTCCATTGGAAAATATTAAATCAAATAAAATAGTTCGATTATGAAGTATATAGTAATAGGAGGCGTAGCAGGAGGTGCAACTGCTGCCGCACGTATCAGAAGAAACACGGAACAGGCGGAAATCATTTTGTTCGAGAAGGGAGAATACATTTCGTATGCCAATTGTGGTCTGCCTTATTATATAGGAGGTGTGATTGCGGAGCGGGAAAAATTGTTTGTACAGACTCCGGAGGCTTTCGGGAAACGTTTTTTAACATAGATGTGCGTACCCGGTCCGAGGTAATAGCCATCCATTCTGCCGATAAGACAGTGGATATTCGTACTTCCGACGGGAAAACTTATACGGAGAGTTATGACAAATTATTGCTTTCTCCGGGTGCGTCGCCTGTTCGTCCTCCCTTGCCGGGCATTGACAATGAAGGAATTTTTACCCTACGTAATGTGAATGATACCGATGCTATCAAGAGTTACTTGCAGCAGCATAAGGTGAAACGGGCGGTAATCATCGGGGCCGGATTCATCGGGTTGGAGATGGCGGAGAATCTGCAGGAAGCCGGTGCGGAAGTGGCGGTTGTAGAGATGGCAAATCAAGTCATGGCTCCTATTGATTTCTCTATGGCTTCTTTGGTGCACGAGCATTTGTTGCAGAAAGGAGTGCATCTCTACCTGGAAAAGGCGGTGGCTTCTTTCGAGCGCACGGTCAACGGACTGGAGGTTATTTTTAAATCGGGCGAAAGGCTGCCTGCCGATATGGTGTTGTTATCCATCGGGGTACGTCCCAATACCTCATTGGTGACAGAGGCTGGACTGGAGATAGGGGAGATGCGCGGCATTAAGGTGAACGATTACTTGCAGACTTCCGACGAGTATATTTATGCGGTGGGCGACGCTATCGAGTTCCGTCATCCGCTGACTGATAGACCGTGGTTGAATTATCTGGCTGGTCCGGCCAACCGTCAGGCGCGTATTGTGCAGATAACATGGTTTTGGAAATAAGGTTACATACGAAGGGGCTGTCGGTACTTCCATTGCCAAAATTTTTGATATGACTGTCGCTGCTTCAGGCCTTCCGGCAAAGCGGTTGAAACAGGCAGGCATTGATTATTTGTCGGCAACCATCCATTCCGGTTCCCATGCGGGATATTATCCCGATGCTTTACAGATGTCCATTAAAATAACCTTCTCTCCTGTGAACGGGAAATTACTTGGAGCGCAGATTGTGGGGTATAATGGAGTGGACAAACGTATTGACGAATTCTCGCAAGTGATTAAGCATAACGGAACTGTATATGACTTGATGGCTTTGGAGCAGGCATACGCTCCTCCTTTCTCTTCGGCTAAAGATCCTGTAGCAGTAGCCGGATATGTAGCCGGAAATATACTGAGCGGAAAGATGAAGCCTCTTTATTGGCGCGAGTTGCAGGCTGCCGATTTGAGTAAAGTTACGTTGGTTGATGTCCGTACTCCCGATGAATTTGCACTCGGTGCTTTGAAGGGGGCTGTCAATATTCCTTTGGATGATATGCGCGAAAGGATGAAAGAGATTCCTCAGGATAAGCCGGTCTATTTGTATTGTGGAGTGGGGTTGAGAGGGTATCTGGCTTCTAATATATTGTTACAGAATGGCTTTGGGGAAGTAAGGAATTTAATAGGAGGTTTGAAACTGTATAAAGCGGCAACGGCTCCTCTGCCCAAGCCGAAGGAGTTCTCAAATTCCGGATCTTCAAGTTCTGATTCTTCAAAAGTTGATCATTCTGAACACAGTAAAGATTCTGCTGAAGCTTATACTATTGCCTCTTCCGTCATTCCTTCTATGAAAGCAATAAAAGTGGATGCTTGTGGCATATCTTGTCCCGGTCCTATCATGAAGCTGAAGAAGAGTATGGAAGAACTGGCGGACGGCGAACGTCTGGAGATTGTCGCTACGGATGCCGGTTTCCCCCGCGATGCCGAAGCATGGTGCCAGACTACCGGGAACCGTTTTGTCTCAGTAAAGTCAGGAGCAGGAAAGTATGAGGTAATTGTTGAGAAAAGTACTCCGCAATCTTCTTCCTCGGAGGTTTGCCGGGAGGATAAAGGGAAAACTTTTATTCTGTTCAGTGACAACCTGGACAAAGTTTTAGCTACTTTTGTACTCGCAAACGGTGCGGCGGCTACGGGAAAGAAGGTGATCATCTTCTTTACTTTCTGGGGGCTGAATGCTATCAAAAGATTGGACAAGCCTGCGGTGAAGAAAGATATCTGGGGGAAGATGTTCGGCATGATGCTGCCTTCCAGTTCTTTAAAGTTGAGATTGTCTAAAATGAATATGGGTGGAATGGGAGCCAGGATGATGCGATATATCATGAATAAGAAAAATATCGACTCACTGGAATCTCTGCGTACTCAAGCCATTCAGAACGGAGTGGAATTTATAGCTTGCCAGATGTCAATGGATGTAATGGGTGTGAAACGTGAGGAATTGCTGGATCATGTGACTATTGGCGGAGTGGCAACCTATATGAACCGTGCCGAACAGGCGAATGTAAACTTGTTTATTTAAATTTGCATGGAGAAAATAAAATCAATATGTGTCATGAGAGAGTTGTTCAAGGCTCTCTCTGAACTTGAAACCCGCTTGATGGAACAATATGGAGTGTCATTGAATGAGGCAATGGCACTTTGTTGCATTGGCGGAGATACGCTGACAGCCAGTGTGATATCGGAAACACAGGTCTGTCTGCTTCGCATACCTCTAAAGTCATCCGTTCCATTGAAGAGAAAGAATTAATCGTCCGTAATTTGGGGGATAAGGATAAACGGCAGATGCATTTTACTTTATCCGATAAAGGGCGTGAATGTTTGGAAGCGCTGAAAGCAAATGAAATAGAAATACCGGAACTATTAAAGCCATTGTTTAAATAAACCCTTCTCTTTTCCATTTGTTTATTCCGGATATGAAACTGGAGAAATGGAAAAACAAGTGGAAGGAGTGGAGCAATCTGCGCAAATGGCAAATATGGAAACTGAAGCTGATTGATGCCCGTCTGTATTTCGTGAGCATATTCGTGGGGCTGCTTACGGGACTGGTTGCTGTGCCTTATCACTATCTTCTCTGGTATTTCTTTGATGTGCGGAAAACTTTTTTTCACGGCGCATTATCCGTGGTATTGGCATGTATTGTTGTTTTTTATCTTATGGGGGATTCTGATCTTTGTCGCTTCTTTGGTAAAACGTATGCCATTGATAGCCGGAGGCGGTATTCCTCAGACACGTGCGGCCAATAACGGTCGTATCCGTTATGAGCATCCTTTTAAGGAACTGGTGGCCAAATTCTGCGGAGGTGTGTTGGCTCTCAGTGCGGGGCTGTCCTTGGACGCGAGGGGCCGTCTGTTCAGATAGGGTCTTATATAGGAACACTTATCTCCCGTTGGGGACATATCCTGAAGGGGAACGGAAACAATTGCTGGCTGCCGGAGCCGGTGCGGGCTTGTCTGCCGCTTTTGCCGCTCCGTTGTCTTCTTCTTTGCTGGTAATAGAATCCATCGAGCGTTTTGATGCGCCTAAAACCGCCATTACTACCTTGTTGGCCGGCGTGGTAGCCGGAGGAGTGGCTAGTTGGATGTTCCCCACGACTCCTTATCATCTGATTAGTGCGGTCGTTCCCGGTTTATCTTTTATCCGTCAGGCAGAGCTTTATATTATCTTTGCCGCCCTTATGGCTGTCATTGCAAAGTTTTATTCGCTCATCGTTCCTTTCTTTCAAGAAAGGATACCTGCCATGAAACTCTCCATTCCTGTCAAGATGTTGTATTTATTGATCATAGCTTATGCCATATCGTTAACAGAGACGAATCTGACAGGTGGCGGAGAGCAGTTTTTTGATGATGCAGGGAATGAATGGAACTCATGATATCCGGTGGCTTACTATCATGATGCTTATTCATTTTGTTTTTACGCTGTTTTCTCTTTCTTCGGGTTTGCCGGGAGGAAGTTTCATTCCTACCTTGGTTACGGGAGGATTATTGGGACAAATCTTCGGGTTGGTATTGGTACAGCGCGGATGGATAGGGTATGAGAATGTGAGTTATATGATGCTGATCGGGATGGTGGCTTTTTTGGTGGCTGTGGTGCGTACCCCTTTGACTGCCATTGTTCTGATAACGGAGATTACCGGTCATTTCGAGGTGTTCTATCCTTCCATCGTGGTAGGTGGGTTGACTTATTATTTCACCGAATTGTTACAGATAAAACCTTACAATGTATTGCTGTATGACAGGATGTTCCGTAGCCATAATCCGAAGTCTTCCGAAGGGGCTGGTGCCCGCTATCATCTTTTTGTCGAGATAATGGATGGGTCTTATTTTGACGGAAAGGAAGTGGATACATTGGCTTTACCTAATCATTGTATCATTCGTAGTATACACCGGAATCGTAAAAACTTACTTCCTCAGGGGCAAACCCTGGTTCCCGGTGATCAAGTGGAGATAGAAATGGATGCGCAGGATATAGAAAAATTATACGAACCGTTGGTCAGTATGGCAAATATCTATTAAATTTGCCGTATGAAAAAGAAATTCCAGCTTGAAGTTCCGGGAGGAGCCGACAAAGTGTTGCTTCATACTTGTTGTGCTCCTTGTTCATCAGCCATCATAGAGTGCTTGATGCAGCATGGTGTCACTCCGGTTATCTATTATTGTAATCCCAATATTTATCCGTTGGAGGAATACATTATCCGCAAGGACGAATGTACGCGGTATGCCCAGTCCTTGGGATTGGAAATTATAGATGCCGATTATGATCATGATGCCTGGCGTTGTCGAATGGCAGGAATGGAGCAAGAGCCTGAAAGAGGAGGCCGTTGCTTGCGTTGTTTCAAGATGCGACTGCAGGAAACCGCACGTTATGCCCACGAACATGGATTCCCGGTTATCACTACTACGCTTGCTTCCAGCCGTTGGAAAAGTTTGGAACAGATAGAGGAAGCGGGCCGATATGCTACGGCTCCTTATCCGGATGTCACTTATTGGGAACAGAACTGGCGTAAAGGTGGATTGAGCGAGCGTCGCATTGCTATCATTAAGGAATATAATTTTTATAATCAGCAATATTGTGGCTGTGAGTTCAGTATGCGGAAAGAAGAAAAGGGAGGATGACGAGAATGAAGATGTTCAAACTGTGGATGGTTGTAATGTTATTGGGACTCTTGCCCGTTGTTTCAGAGGCGCAAGAAGAAATAAATAATGCCATTAATGTACAGTTGGAGTATCTGAAAAAGTATCCTAAAGACAAAGAAGCACTTCGGAAAGTTAGTTTTCTCTATCTGAATAAAGCAGATTATGATCAGGCTATCTTTTATGGTCGACAATTGTTTGAGTTGGGTTATAATGAACGGGATTACAATGGCGCTGTAATTTATTCTCATATTTGTCTGGGGCAGGCCCATATGATGAAGGGAAATGTAAAGGAGGCTTATAGTCATTTAGGGCAGGCCAGGCTGATAGGTGAAAGTAATAAAAATGATTCCGCCTTATGTTCCGTATATAATGGGCTGGGACTTTATGCATCGAATGTCCAAAAAGACTATTATCGTTCACTTACCTATTTCTTCAAAGGAGTTGAAGCTGCAAGACGTTGTCATTATGACAGGCTCTATTCCATTTTGCTTTCTAATATTGCCGGTATTTATTTATTTGAAAAAATGATAGCACAGGATTTAAAATATGCTCTTGAAATGTTTATGAACTGGGGACATAACGGAAAAGATCC
>ENA-OPZN01000132-OPZN01000132.1-human-gut-metagenome-genome-assembly--contig:-NODE-132-length-29238-cov-8.000481_pt1 | contig 29238 bp, 36 predicted proteins | sample MGYA00242483_ERZ504503 | MGnify/ENA primary metagenome ERZ504503 (study PRJEB26092, sample SAMD00036285) | human gut metagenome | host: Homo sapiens | study: EMG produced TPA metagenomics assembly of... | reverse complement strand
CCACGCCCGTCTGCTCCATCGTCGCCTCTATCAGGTTGGGGGTCTGATGCTGCCCTTATGCGCCGACGTCTGCCTGTGCTGGAGGTCAGTGTACATCGAGTCCCTGACATATACCAACTGCTGCACCTCCTCAAACTTGTCGGAAATTTGGGTCGCCTCTGCCTCATAGAGGTCGTGGGTGTAACTGCCGATGCAATTGGGAATATAGGATAGAAAATCCAATACGCACCAGCTGCTGCCGCTGTTGGTCATGCCTGTGTCAGCAGGTGGGTACCACCAACAGAGGATGATGCTCACCACCAAGGGCTTGAACAGTTTCATCACGTCCAACGGTTCGTTCTTCACCATCATCTTGTAGGCCATGCTTGCCGCCACGATGATAGAGAACAGTGCCGCCAATGCCATACACATTTGGAGGATCCACCAGAACGGCCCTTGTGAGCCTGTGAAGGTGGCATCGGTCAGGAACTCGTTGGTCTGGAATATCACATCGTCAATCTCCTCTTCGAGGATGTTGATGCCGAAATCGCTGAGTATGTTGTCTGCCATCAGTGCCTGGTTCTATTGTTGATAATCTCTTTGATAAACTCTATGCCTTTCGGTGTCCATGACAGATAGAAGTGGTAGAAGCAGCGCATCCTGCCTGTGACATATACCGCAATGCCCTTGTCCTGAAGGTCTTCACGCAGTTTCCACATTCCATATTCCTTGGTGATGATGCCTTCCTCTTTGAGGGTCTTCACAATCTTGCCGTAGTAACTTCCGACATATTTGTGAAGCTTTGACATTGAAACTACCTCTAAATCAGATGGCATATAATGCTCATCAACGATGGGTGTCCTGCCGATAACGCTGATTCGCTTCGGCATCCTTGACATCTCCAACTGCCACTTGCCGTTTTTCCTCTTGGCGGCATAGAGACGTAACTGTATTTTTGATATTGATTCCATAGCTATTTCTTTATTTTATGTTCTTTCGATAACAGGAATGACTCCCACGCTCTTCAGTTTCTCATAGAGGAAGCGGCGACCTTTCTGTGTCCATTTGGTGTTCATGCGCACATCCTCCGTACCGTCCTTGTGTTTAATGAGGTAGGTCTCGCTGGTCACATAACCGCAGTCCTTGTAGTCGGCATACAGAATCCACTGCTTGCCACGCTGATACTGGATGTTCATCTCCTTCAGACGTCGGTTGAAGCGGATGGACGACTCGCCATAGTCCTGTGCTATCTGTGTGACCAGGACACTGCTCTTCGTGGCAAGGATGATGTCAAGGTAACTCACCTTGTCCTTCATCTCCGTCACCTCCTGTTGCAGGTCATCCACCTTGGATCCCAACTCAACGATGCGTGTCCTTTGGTGTTCACACTCCTGTTCGACAAGCAGACGCTTTTGTCGTTCTTCCTTCAGATTGACTGCTAACCGTATCAGGAAGTCTGGCTCTGCCAATGCCTTCTCGATGGTCTGCTGTGTCATATAGGCACCATGCTTGCGGATAGAGGGGAGCACCTCCGATGTCACCCACTTGCGGAAACGTTTGGCTTCGGGTTTGCGACTGTCAAGGATGACATCATACAGTCCGTCTTCATTGATAAAGTTTGTAACCTGTTCTCTTCCAAGACTATCCGAGATGGGGTACTTTGAAAGTACATCATCCGAAAGTCGTTGTACCAACTTGCTGGTTTTTAGTCCAAGAACTCTTGCCACATCAGCCAAACAGAACAAGGGTTGCTCTGGTGTTCCTGTGGTTCGGACTGCTCCAAATTCCTCGTTGTTGAAAATCTGAATATCGTTCATATCTCTATGCTGTTTTGTGATTATTTCTTCTCTTCCCTTATTTCTATCTGTTCACACTTTCTTCACCCTCACCGCTGTTGGCATCATCGCCGTCAGTGCCTGTCGAGCTCCTCACGCCCTTCATGTTTTCCTGCCAACGGCTCTTGGCATCGCTGATGATGCTGCCTTTATGTACTACACGGTCGTTGGTGGCTGCCAAGAGGGCGGTAGTCTGGCTTTGGGTGTTGAGCTGCACAAGGTATTTCAGTAGTGTCTCGTTCTGTGTCGTCAGGTCGGCATAGATGCTAAGATACTGCCGCTTTCTCTGTGCATTGGGCATATAGGCATCCTTGGTGGCTTTCACGGCACACTGGTACATATTGTACAGTTCCTCCCACCGACGCTTGTCGTTGATGGTGCCTCCTGTAGGGATGATATGGTCTATGTTCGCCTTCATCTTGTCCAACTGACCGTTGATCTTGCTGCTTTCGGCAAGCCAGGCGAGGTCTATCTGTCGGTCGGCTACGTTCAAGGCTTCCACCTCAGCACGCTTGGTGAGGGCAGAGTCTATCTTCTCCGCATCATCTACTTGGTTGTAGAGGTTGATGCCGGCAAGAGTGCGGAAACCTAACTTGTTCTTCTCTGCCGCTGTCTTCTTATAGTTGTTATGTAACAGCCAATAATAGAACTCAGGGGTGAGAGAACCGCCACCTGTCTCCATCACCGTTATCTGGTTCTGCTTGGAGGAGTCGTGGTTGTAGGTCACGCTCTGGGCTGTGGCTTTGATGGTGGTTGCTACCGCCATGATGAGTATCATTGTCTTCTTCATGTCCGTTCTTCTTTTGTTTACAATCCGTCAATAGTCAAGTTTTCCTGCCACTTTCCATCGGCTGAAGGCATCTTCCAGTATCTCTTCCTTCGTCCTCGTCCGATACACCTTCTCCTTCCAATAGCCCATGCGCAGCTGCACATACCGCCATGTCTGGAAGTAGGCTTGGTTCAGATGTTTTTCTATCAGGTCCAACGAATTGTTGATATTGTCCAACACCATCAGCAGGTCGGAAGTTGAACAGGCTGCCGCTCCTGTGGCATACAACACGAGGTCGTTGACGCTATGGTAGAGTTGGCTTCCTTCGTTGTATATGTTGTCGATGGCTTTCTTGTTGATGCTGATGAGCATCGTGTCAGCCAGTTCGATGTGTTTCCGCTTGATGACCTTATCATTGAAGTCCTCCAACAGGTTCTTGTAGTCACTGATGCGGTCGCTCACCGTCTGGTAGGTGCTCTTCACGTTCAGCACCGTGCGCAACGACTGGTACATCACATCGATGATGTCGAAGGCCCGGGTGTATTTGTCCAAATCCACATTCAGTTCCTTGTATTTGCCCACCTCTTCACTGCTGTATTCATGCAGCAGTTGATTGCTGTACTCCAAAGTGCTGCGTGCCAGCAAGAGGCTGCGCTGCTTCTTGTGGTCGTTGATGTATGCTTCCACCGATACCGCATCGAATCCCCATTGCGCCAAGGCTGTATTGGGGAAGAGGGTAATCAGCAGGAGAGCTATGATGATGGTATGTCTCATTCTCCGTTCCTCCCTCAGTTTTCGTTCTCGTTATCTTCACCATTCCCTCTGTTAGGGTCTGCATTCTCTCTCCATCGCTCGTAGCACTCTTCAATGAGTGTCCTTCTGCGACCTTGGTCTGCGTCGATTGAAGGAAGAATGTCCTTCAGCACGTCAATGATGCTGCGCTTGTAGTGCATCATTTTTTCTAATGATACCAAGTCGGCGTAAATCTTGGTGATACGGCTATCTACTTCACGGGCTATCTCCAGACGGTCGCTCGACCAGAGCAGGTGTATTACATCGTCATTGTCGGCGGTCTGGGTTGCCTCGCTCTTGGCATATTCTGTGGTGATGCTGCACGACGGGAACTCCTGGGCTATCTCCGAGATACGGCTGTTCACCTGCCTCGTCTTCTCCTCGTCAGAGGCATTCGGGTCAAGGGTCAGCACATCCACCACCTGTGTGTCGGTGTATTCCGAGGTCAGCTCCCACGATATTTGCAGTATCGCACGGTGTATCTTGATGCCAAGGAAGTACTTGGGCTTCCTTGCAATGGACAGTGTCGCCTTGAAGGTGATAATGCCGTTGATGTTGGGCATGGTGGCAGTTCGGACGTAGGTGTAGCCGTTCCACGAACCGGCACCTTGCCACGTGAGATTGTAGGCTGACTTCACATCCTGCATGATGGCAGGGATGCGGTAGTAGTCATCGGTGGAGGTGGCATTGTCGTTAGCCGCCTCGCTCTTGGCATTCTGTATGTCTGCCAACTGCTGCTGCCATGTCGCCAATTCCTTCTTCAGGTTGTCTATCTTCGTCTTGTTGACATTATGTTGCTGCCGCAAGGCAGGGGCTTCCTCCACAGAGGCATTGGCTATCTGCGTGAGCAGGTTCCTGTTCTCTGTCTCCAACTGGCTTATCTGCGCCTCCAACAGGGCTATCTTGCTATTCGCCTCACGTTCCTTCTCGTCCAGTTCCGATAGGTCGAGATTATTTTCTGATACGCTTGTCCTCATGGCGCATTCCTTGCTGTGGGCATTGAGCGAACCGCCGCACTCACGGCACTTGTACTGCGTGCTGCCCTGTCCGAGGGTGACACCGTCCGAACAGGTGACGCTGATGGTCACGCTCTCCACGCCCTTCAGTTTGGCGGCATCGGTGGCTTGATAGTAACGGCGTGCGTCACTGCCGATGTAATAGACATAGCCCTCCTCGTTGTCGTTATACTCCGAGAGACGTGCCTGCAACTGACGCTTGAAGGTATTCAAGTCCATGCTGTAGGAGTCGAAGACATCCTCATACACCTCTTCCACGTTGTTCCAGCTCTTGGTAACGTGTATCTCGTAGGCGTAGGCCTTCTTGGTCTGCTTGCCGCCACGGCTGATGATGTACGACGACATCCAATAGTTCATCGTATAGGTGAAGCCGTCGCTCTGGGCGTTGAGCTGCTGCACACGGCTGCGGCTCCATCCGGCATGGTTCTCCGAGTTGGCCAGTATCTGCTCTCGCTGCGTGCTGTTAGGGTAGAAGTTGGGGTCGGAGGTGTTGATACGATACCAATGGTCACCGTTCAGAATACTGTTGTCATCGGTCGGCGGATAGTAGTCACAGAGGCTTACGCTGCCTTGGTCTCGTCGGGCAATGTACCAACGCTGTGTATAGTAGTTGCCCTGCGTCTCGCTCAGATAGTCTGTCATCCACGAGGTGATGTTGTAGTTGGAGAGGTCGAAGAGGGCTGCCACGTTGTCCTCGCCACCCACCAGACTAAGGAGTGTGCTGCCGATGCCGTTCTCTGCCTGTTCATAGAGGTCATGGTAGTTGTCATAGATGTCGATGATTTTACTCACCTTGCCATTGAAAAGGTCGTTGAAGGCACTCTGCTGCAAGAGTGCGCCTGATGCCCCGTTGATACCTGCCGTCGCCAACGATGCTCCCATATTGTAAAGCGTCTCGATGTCGGCGGTGAGGTTCTCCACGGTGAAGTTGCCGGGCACACTGGCGATGTCATCCAACAGCTGCTGCCAATCTACATTGCCTATCTCCGAGAGTTTGAGGATGGCGGCTATCTCTTGGTTGATTTCCAAGAACTGAATGTCGGCAAAGGTCAAGCTACTGTTGGTCACGACACTCTCAAACTGCATACACAGCGACTTTGTGTCGGCGCATATCTTCATCAGGTAACTGCCCCAGTAGAGGGCGGTCTGCGGACTTTTCAGCATCATTCCTGCCACCGTCCATATCTTGGGCATAATCTTGTTCGCCACCATATTGTGGATGCGGCGGTAATAGTAGTTCTCCGTGCTACTGCTCCAAATGCCGAGGTCGGTGAATGCCTTGCGCTCCAAGAACTTGGCAGCGAAGATGCCGGCAGTGGCAACCTCTGCGGCATTGTAGTGCTTCAAGATTTCGCCCACCTGCTCGTTATAATAGCTCTCTGCCATAGCTCCAGCACCGAATGCGGCAGCCATGGCGGCAACGATCTGCTTGTCGTAGTTCACGCTGTAATACTGCGCATGAACCCTTCCCACGACAAGTGTAAGACACATATATATTATAATAAGGTATAAACGTCTCATTGCTTCACTACTTTACGTTTTTACTACTTTCAGTTTCTACTATTCCACTACTTTACTACTTGTAGTATTTACTATTGGTAGTATTCACTACTAATCGTATTTACTACTAATCGTAAATACTACCCAGCCACCGTTCCCGAAAGTTTTGCTTTCGGGCATCTGGGCTTTACGTCTATTCCGGGATTTCCGTTTCCATCAATCAGCCCCCGTGCTCGCCGTGTCAGCGGCGAGTGGCTCCATCGTCCGTCAAATTGAGCACATGCCCCGCCTCATTGACCTTCTGCGCAAATGCCAACGACTTCCCGATGCCACTGGCATCCCAATCTCTGCAATACCGCTCGATAGCCTCCTGATGTCTGCACTTCAGTTCATGCTTATAGAGTTTCAATGCCTCCTTCTCAGCTCGCTCGGTGGTGTAGGTCATATAGCACTCGTGCGGCTCCTCCACACCATACACTCCGCTCGTCGATCCACGTCGGATAAACACCTCACGGAAGAAACTTCTTCCCTCCTTGTTATCCAAGCGGTTGACAGTGAATATCTTCTTGCAATCCACATCCGTCAATCCTAATATCGCCTTGATCTCGTCGAATCGCTCACGAAATTTGCTTTGGTCGAGCAGCATCACCACGTCGGAGTTGTTGATGATGGCTTCCTTCACGATGGGACTGCCGATGATGTCCTGTATCTCCTGTGTCACTACGCCCACGCTCGCCCAGAACTTTCGGGCTGTCTTGTATAGGTACTTGATGTACTCGGCCATCAGCGGCGAGGCGATGGCTTTCCATGCCTCCTCGATGACAAGGCACTTGCGGTTCTTCTTCAGGCGCATCTTCTGCAGGAACACGTCCATGATGATGAGCGTCACGATGGGGAAGAGCTGCTTGTTCTCCTTGATGGCATCCACCTCGAAGACGATGAAGGTCTCGTCGAACAAGGTGCTATCCACGTTCTCGTTGAGAATCTTGTCGTACTTGCCGCCACGGTAGAAGTTTTGGAGCATATAGGCGAAGTTGTCGCAGTCGATGGTGGTGATGTTGTTCTCGATGCAGATCTGGTCGAGACGCTCACAGGCGAACTCATAGAATGAGTCGAAGGAGAGGGTCTTCACGCTCAATGCCATGCGCCGTTCCTCCAGTCCCTTGATGAGTTTCTCCACCTTGTCGTGTATCTGCGTCAGCTCCGTGCCGCGCCGCTTCTCCATGGTGGAGAGGTTTTTTCTCAGTGTCTCCTTCTGTGAGGAAGGATAGGGCTGCACACCGTTGAAATAGAAATCGTAATACTCCGTCACCAACTGCTCCACGACACGGAACTCCAGTTCGGGTATCTGCGTCTCCGAGCCTTTCCATATCAGCAGTATCAGGTTCTTCAGGAAGTCTATCTTCTCAATGTTCAGCTCCCGCTTGCTGATGTTGAAGGGGTTCATGGTGATGGGCTTGTCCTCCGTATAGGCGATGTACTTGCCGCCCACATACTCGCAGAGTCCCTCATACGAGTTACCCGTATCGACCATGACGATGTCGGTGTTCTGCTCCCACAACTGACGCACCACGCTGTTCATGTGGAACGACTTGCCGCTGCCCGAAGGACCCAAACAAAAAGTCGTAGTTGTCGGTCAGCTTCTCCTTTCCCTCCTTTCCTGTGATGTCGATGGCTACGGGCACACCTTGGCGGTCGGTATAGTATATCTTCAGCGGGGTGTCCTCATTATGCACGATGCGCTCCTTGTACATCAGACAGGTGGCGGCATCGCCGAGGGTGAGGAATCGGTCGTAGTCGGCATTCATGCCATAGCAGTTGCCGGGGAAAGAGTTGACGAACAGCTCCAACTGGTTGTAGGCCCGCTTGCTGATGTGGATGCCCATGCGCGAGAAGGAGTTTTCGAGATGGTTGGTGCATTTCTGTATGTCGGTGTCGCCGCTCACTGCCACCACGAGGTTGTAGTGGGTATAGACGAGCTGCTTGCTCTCACGGGCTATCACCTCCTGCACACGCTTGATGTCCTCTACAGCCATCAGGTTGCTGGGGTTGGGCATGGAGGCATGGCGGTTTTTCTTCTTGTCGAGTAGGGCAAGCTCACGCTTCTGGTTGGGCACGAACACCATCTGGTTGAACACCACGCAGTCGGCTCCGGGCACGCTATCGACGATGCTCACGAGATCAACGGGCATACTGGTGTTGTTCACCTCGATATTTGCGTAGGGACGGATGACCGACGGCAAGTTGGCATAATCCACATCCACAAGGCTATACACCTTGCAGCTACGGTCCCCCATGCCGATGGTCTCGTCATCGACCTTGAAGTTGGTCATCGACACCACCTTGTCACGGAAGTTCATGGAGAAGAAACGGTCCACATACTCGCAGGCTTCCGTTTTGCCGAGGAATCGGGACTTCACGCCGGCATCCCTCAGCTGGTCGTGCACCTTGCGTATCTTCACCAAGAAGTCACGCCATTTCTTGTTGTCGAACGACATCAGACGGCTCTTCTTGTTCTCCTGTGTGATGGTGAGGTAGCAGACGCTGTCGGTAAAGGGTCTGCCGTTGAAATAGCGGAAGTAACTCTCGCTCAGGAACTCATGATTTCCACCGTTCTCTTCCTTGAATGCCTTCCTCACAAACACGTCCTGCTTGTGCAGCGCATAGCCTTCGCCCAAGGTCTGGGCAAGGGCGGCGAAGAGGTGGGTGAACTCATAGTAGGCCTCGATGTTGGCGGAATACTTCTGCACAGGGTTCTCCATCTTCAGAACAGCGGAGTATTCGCCCGTCTTGGTATAGAGCACGCCGATGCCATCCACTTCCTCGATGGAGAAGTAGATGTCCTGGAAGATGCGCTTGCGCTTCCCTCCCGTGCCGAATGCCTTGACACTGATGGCCATGCCCACGCAGATGGCTGAGAATATGAGTATGATGTATAGGGTCATTGTTCTTTTTCTTTTTTAATCGCAAAAGGCGGGCGCACCCTCATGCGTGATGCCCCCACCTCCATTCACTTACAATCATTGATAGCTTTCCACTTGGACATAATGGATTCTCTTTTTTGTTTTACACTTTCTTTGAATAGGCATAGATGAATATGCCGTTGTCACTCTTCTTGCTGTGCAAGCCCTTGCGCTGCTTCATGACGATGAGAACGCCACCGACAGCTACGGCGAGGACTAGCAGCACGAGTCCTGCCACGAAACCGAAGATGCAGTAGCCGAGGATGAAACCCGCAACGGCTCCTCCTGCGGTGGCTGCCGCCCAGTAGATGTAGCGTCCCTGCAACCCGAAGAACTCCAATGGACGTTGCAGTCCCTTGAAAATGGGATAATCCGGAAAACGCTCTTGCTTTGTATCTGCCATAACTGTCAGTGTTTTAACGTTCTACATACTCACAATCTCACGCTGCGTTTAACCTCCAATGCCGAAGAACAGAGGCAGTGCCTGGGCTGCTGCAATGAGGAAAATACATGCGCCGACGACCATCATGATCTTCTTTTTCACGTCCTGTTCCTCGTTGTTCATGGCGATGTAAACGCTTATGGCTCCGACAATTGCAACGACACCTGCAATGGCATAGCAGAGCTTCACCACGATAGGTACATACTTGGCAATCTCCTCCGTCACTGTGGTAAGCGCGGTCGTTCCTGCCGAGTAGTCGCCGGCTGCGTTCTGTGCCATTGCTGCGGTGGTGCCGACAAGCAACATCAGGGCGAGCGTTTTCATGCGCTGTGAAGAGAAGAATCCCTTCACCTTCTTGTTAATCCTTTCAAACATTCTTTTTACCTTTTAATTTGTTACACTTTGAGTTATCTTATCTCGTATCACCTGTATCTCAAATCTGATAACCGAAGAAAGCGGGGAAGACGATGGTCGCTCCTATGAGGAACAGGCAGGCTCCCACCAGCATCATGATGTTCTTCTTCACTCCTTCTTCGCCCGTATTCATCTTTATATATATCTGCAAGGCGCTGACTATGACCACGATGCCCGCCACTGCATAGCACAGATAAACGATATAGAGCATCATCGTCACGGCATAGTCATGGGCACTCGCAAGTGCGTCCGCTCCCCAGCTGTAGTCCACGTTGCCACACTTAGCACTGGCCAGAGCTGGGGTTAAAGCGGCATATAATGATAGAAATGCACTTCTTGTTTTTGACATCATATCTCATTATTGAGTGATTCCACCTTGACCATGTCACGTCCATTGTGACGAAGACCGCGGGCGATGATGGTGTTGTTCAATTCTTCCGAATACATGGGGTCGGAATAGGTGGTATTCACTTCCTCCATCTTCTTCTCGATTGCGCTTTGTATCTTTTCAAGCACATGAGGCTTGCTCTCTTCCGCAGTGGCGGCTGCCTCCTCTGTAGGCTCTGCAAGCTGCTTCTCCTCGTAGGCTGTCTCATATTGGTTGTCGCCTACGCTGAAACCACCGTCGCTCTCGCTGACCGCTATCGACTCTTCCTCGTCGGTCATGTCACTGACATCAAACGACTCGCCCTGTGACTTCTCGTCCTTGGGCTTTCCGTACAGTTCCTGCACGATGATGACCGTATAGTAGATGACATAGATTATGGTCACGACAATGGCGAATATTACAAATGACTTCATATTTTCAAGTTTGATTTTACTATGGTTTGGCTTATTGCCGATGCAAAGGAACTACCTTTTCTTCAATCTTAAACCGAAATGACTTTCCGCGGAGCCAAATCTTAACTCTAATTTTGATTACACTCGCAATCATACTCAAAAATCAAACTCGAAAGGCACAAAAAAAGCCCTTCCGATAGGGAAGAGCTTGTAAAGAGGGTGGATGAAAAAAATGTGGATGGCTATATGGTCAGGTACTTGCCATGGGAGAAGTCCTGATGTTCGTTAGAGAAAACATAGCCCAACTGGTTGGACAAGCATTGGGTGTTGCCTATCCTGGCATCGATGTTGGTGTGCGAATGTCCGTATATCCAATAGTCTATGCCGCTATCGGTGATATAGTCCTCCAACTCTACGGTGAACGCCACGTTTGCCTTGCTGCCTTGAAACTTTGGGTGGAGCATACGGAACGATGGTACATGATGGGTGACAACAATCTTATGGGCTGCTTGCGAATATGCCACTGCATCCTTGATAAAGGTGAGGCAACGTTCATGCTCAGCATTGAATTGGGCATGGGTCATCAGCTCACCTTTATATAATATACGGCGGAAGTCGCTTATCACTTGCTCGGTGAAGTAAGCGTCCTCCAAAGGAATCCTCGACCAAAGGGTGGAGAGGATGATGTCGGTGTCGCCAATCCTCGCAATACCGTTGTAGTGGCTGAATACATTGGGACGTACCTCCAAGAGATAGCCGTCGGGCAGTGTCGCCACATCATAATATTTGTAGAACTCATGGTTGCCCATGCAGCAATGCACCTCCTTGTAGTTCTCCGATGCCCAGTCCCAAAAGGGATGCTTGGAGTAGTTGTCATCGCCGAGATAGCCGATGTCGCCGGCAAGCAGCAGTATGTCGCCCGTCACCTCCAAGGGGTGGGCTTTCAGATACCGCCAATTGTCGGCAAACTCCAGATGCAGGTCGGATGCGTATTGTATCTTCATATTGGTCATGCTTCTATAAACAATTCATCCAGTTGATCTAACAGTCCGGTCACAAATGCCTCGTCTTGACCGAGTGACTTTGACAATGGTTCTGCGAGAGTTGACCAGTCGGCTCTGATGGAGGCGACAAACTCCCTTATACATGCCACTATTGAAGCAGGAGCCTCAATGTTGTCCTCAGTCATTATGACCACATTTTTCAGGATGTCCGAACGGTGCTTCTTGATGTCTTTGGTGTTCACATGCTTGCCGTCCCGCTTGTCTGCCATGAGATTTAGGTAGGCTCTTGCCTTCAGTGCTATCAAGGCAGCGGAATTGGCATGGCGTATGCCATCAGTCAGTTGGCTGTGTGCGATAGTAAAGTGATAGTAATCATCGTCCATGATGATGGCACTAAGACTCGACACATCTTCATCGGTCGGGATAGGTTCTATGACAAATCCCTTTGGCTCTCCAAGCACGTCGGGGTGGCGTGACAGCAGTTCTATCATCTCGGGATAGCCGTCTTTACCATCAAGGAAACGATACATTTCATACCTTGGTGGCTCACCAGCCTCCTGTTTCCTCTTTTCAGGTCGATAGCCAGCCTCCCGCACAAACTGCCAGAAGCGATTGGCGAAAGCCTCGGTCATGTTCTCTACGATGACTATCATGTCGATGTCGTGTGTGGCGCGTGGACGCACCACGGTATTGGTCATGGTGATGTCACAGGCTGCTCCGCCTATCACCACATAGTTTTCTGAGTATTCCGCAAATGCTTCACGGAACTTGACTAATCCTTCCATTTCTGTTCACTGATTATTCGTTCTACTTCTTTTTCTACTCTCGGATCATCATCATCTCTCAACGAAAGGACAAGGGAAAGGCGATCAACCCACTGGCTTTTGTCGCCCATTTTGCTGACAACAGGGTATTTCCATACCTCTATGATATAGTTGCCGTCATAGATGTTGGGATTCTCCATGACATCAGCCGACTTGACGGCACGATATTCCTTGCTTGTCATCATTATCATCTCTTCCCGGTCACGATTAAGCATGGAATAATGTGCCAGGGCATTGATGCCGCATACGGGGTATTCCGCATCCAAGCGTATGTCATCGCAAAAGATGCGGTTCTCCACAGGTGACAGCAAGACGTTCTGAGCCTTGTCCCACAGTTCCTTGCCCTTCAACTCGAAGTGTACCACCTTGCTGCGCTGTCCGTTCTGAATCTTTTGACACAGTCCTACATCTTCAAGACAGGTGACACCCAACGTGACGCTTTCGTAAGAATATGGAAGCAACGGTGCAATATCCCTTGGCGACATTCCTTCAATACTGCCCACCTGTAGGTGATAGAGTAGTATGTATTGCGCCACAGGGGTCAATACTTCGGCAATCTTCCTGTTGCTTGTCTTCTCCAATGCTATGATGCCTGGCAGATGGGCATATTCCTCGGACATGACAAAGAAGACTCCTTTGTCTGCCAGTCTGTGTCGCTCGTAGGTGGGTCCGGGCGCAAGGATAAACACCGCAGGCAGTCCCAGGGCTTCGGTCAACCGCTTGCCCGTGATGGCGCAAGTCCGTGGAGAGGGATTGCCCTTCTTGGGCTCAACGAACAGCAGGGGCGTGCCTTGGTATGTGCCATCATAGAAACGGTATGAGAGTTTCTCGCCAACCGTGATGCCTTTCAGGCTTTCCTTGGCACGAGGTTCCACCTCAAAGCGTCTGCCCAATATCCTTATTTCTTTTTTTAATTCCATTCTGCTACATTTTAATAATGTATTAAAACGATGCAAAAATAAGGATAATAATTGAGAATCAAGCATGTTTGGGCGAAAAAGTGCAGATTTGATATGTAATTTCAATGCATTTGAGCCATTTTTGCATCAAATGATGGTGTTTTCGTCTTTATAATGTCATTCAGATGCCGTTCGTTTCTTCCTCATCAGATAGTCGTTGACATCCTTGTAGTCGGCATATCTGAAGGACTCGTCCGTCACCCTGTACTCGAATACATTGCTGATGCTCTCAACCGTCTTGCGTCCTGCCTGGTCGTTGTCGAGGAAGCAATGGATGTGGGTGTAACGGTCAAGGTAATGCAATGCCTGTTTGAGGTTGGCGACTGAGTTCAGTATCATATAGTCGCAAGGGCTTTCAACGACAAACCATCGGTCTTGCTGTTTAACGAGGGTCATATAAGCAAGGAAGTCCATGAAGCCCTCAAAGACCAGACAACCGTTTTGCCACTCGTTGAACGTATGGGCAAGCAGGGTGATGTCCTTATGCCCGATGCAGCCCTTGAAATAGGGATTGCGCACCTCATGTCCTTCACTCAGATTGCCAAAGGCAATGCCATAGTAATGTTTTTGCTCAACCTTGTAGTGTATCTCCCTGCAATACATCCTGCCAATGGTGATGTCTATCCGTCGGCTACTGAAATAGGACAGCAGAGAATGGTTGCTCAGTGGGAGCAGCTTCACATCGTTCATCTTGGTTGTCGTGTATTCCTTGGCTGCGATAGCGGTCTCGATTGCCTTATCCACAGTGGCAATACTCTTGGACGCAAGGTAGGCAAGGGCATCGGAAACGGATTGTTTGTTATACATACGCTTTACCAGCTCCACAAGGTCACCGCCCTCCTTAATGGCGTAGTCGTACCACAGGTTCTCCTTCTTGCTGACCTTGAACGATGCGGTCTTCTCGTCCCTGAAGGGTGACAGATACCAGTAGGCATTGCCCTTCTTCTTTTTCAGCGTTACATTCTCCTTGTCTAAGAAGTCTATAATGCTCAGTTTCTTCGATTGTTCAATATTCATTGTACTTTCATTTGTTCGGTTTTACTTTGTCCATGGAAACAGTTTACTTTACCCTTTCTCCTATATAGGCACACCCGTAAACTAAACCATTTGCTAAACTACTTTTCCGCTTCCCAATTCAGCCTCCGATTTCGGTTTACTTTGGCCTTATTTCTTATATATAGGTACGGACGTAAACTAAACTGGTTTCTGAACTGTTTTTATTCCTCTTCATGGAACAGGTCAATCTCGGCAGGTGTATATCCGAAATAGTAATGATTATCCCGCTTCACTATGAGCTTTTGCTCGTTAATCAGGTATTTCAGCATTTTGATGATGACGCTTCTGCCACGCTTAAAGCCAATGTCTGCATAGGCTTGCGTTAATTCCTCCACCATGCGATCGAATCCTTTGATAGGTTTCTCCTTGAATGCAGCCGTCAGCGCCTCGTTATGCTGTTCGGATGTCAAGTCTTGGTAAGTAAACCTTGACGGTTGCTTGTCACCTTCTTCCTTCTCCGGCGTGTGCTCGACAATCTCTGGCAACCCTTCCTCATTGACTGTAAAGGCAAACGGCTTGAACTCCTTCTCACGGATGTGCATCGCCTTCACCTCGCTGATGTCGGGATTGGTGGTGCTCTTGGTGATGACAAGCACCGTCTCTGCCTTGTTGTTCATCTCCGTACCGATATGCCCGCGCACGTTATTGTCGCCCTTGTTCTGATGCAATACGCAATGGATGTGCAGGTCATACTTTGATGACCATTCCATCATCTTGTTGATGACCTCGACCGATTCTCCCGCATTGTTGATGTCGAGAAGCAGGTCTCTGATTCCGTCGATGATGACCAGTCCATAGCTTTGGTCTTGGGCAAGCGCATAGTCTATGACCTCTATCCTGACGGAGGGCGTGTACTCTCTCAGACAGATAAAGTCAAGGTTCTCGTTGTCGATGCTTGTAGGTAGACCAGCGAGCTTCAGGATGCGCTCCAGCACATTATGGCAGTGATAGCGGCTCTGCTCCGTATCTACATACAGTATCTTGCGTTTCCCCTCTGGCAGACTGGCGCGATAGTTCAGTACCTTGCCGTTGGCGAGGGAAGCGGCTACCAAGGCAGACACGTTGAAGGTCTTTTTTCGCCTTTGCCTTACCAGTAGAAGCACTGAAGTTGCCCAATGTGGCTATGCTGGAATTATCAACCCATATAATCTGAGGAGGTGTTTTTATAAGTATCTGTTGCCTTTATCAACGATTCGCTCAATATGCGATTGAGACGCTGTACTCCTTCCTCTTTTGAGTTAGGCTGTACATGTTTGTTATTTTCTTCCATTTTCATTCTTTCGGATTATCAATTTCTATTTTCGTTACCATTCCAATGACCTCTTGTTTGTTTTGGAGCAGCCACTTGTCGATTTCTTCTCTATTAAAATACAGCATTTTTCCCCTTGGCTTATAGTGTGGAACTTCTTTTGCGGCTGTAAGTTTGTATAGCAGGCTTTCAGAAACACCAATATACTTACATGCTTCGTCAAACCCCAAGACGGTTTTGGTCTGCTTGACCATCTTCTCCAATTCCTCGATTCGCTCTATTAGTTTGTCAATAGGTCCCAAAGCCTCCAAACTGTCTTCTATTGCGACAATTCGCTCATAGAGTCTAAAATGTCTTTCATTCATGTGTCACGTACCTTAATTAAATTGTTTACAGACAGTAGCACGGTTATATTAGCCGTCTATTCTTTCTTTGTGTAGATAGTACATATTCCTCTGCTTCTCTTTGAATCTCGTTCTTCGATTTGCCCTTGGTTCCTTGAAGCCATTCATCTATCTCAGATTTGAGGAACATGATGCGTTTGCCTCTCTTGTGAAACGGTATTTCCCGATTGCTTGTCCAGCAATATATGGTATGCTCTACCGGATGTGTTGGGAGATAAGCACATAATTCAGCAACCGTAAACCATGTTTCTTCTTTTTCTGATTGAACAAGTTCATATATACCATCAATCTTGTCTTCTAATGATGACAGCTTTTTCAGTACCCCCGTTATAGCGTTGGGAATATCTTCAAATCTTATACTATTTTCTTCCATGCTAATTATTTTTTATGATTTTTGATGCAAAGTTATGGGGAGACTGTCACTAAATAGAAAAAGTAACGTGATAGTAAGGCAGTATCAACCAAACTATCACGTTTTTACTTTCATTTAGCAGAATTATTGTGATTTATTCCTCTCTTAATATCTGTTCGATGGATTTGCAGATGGCATATTGACTTGCTGTCATGGAAACGTTTCTTCTTATCCTTGAAAGAGAAGAGGAAAGACAACTTGAAGTTATGAATTTCTCTGTTCCATCCTTTTTGATACTGGTTAAGAAGCGACCTTCTCCCATGACATATTGCCAATTATTGTTTATCAAATGGTATTGAGCCATAGCGTCAAACAGTACGGCTACATTACGTACATTCTTTACACGGATAGATGCGTCCAAGTCGCACTTGAATAGGCGACACAACTCGCTACGCACATCACTGTTGTCGGCAAAATCAAATATGTCGTGACTTTGGACAAGTTCTACCAACAAATCCATCTGTCTGTCTGACAATTGGCATCCCCAAAGTGAGGATGGACGATTTCTTTCGGGTAAGGATTGGCAGACCAGTACCCACATGTTGAAGAAACAACTCAATAAGTTCCTGCTTGGAATAATCTTCTTTTTCTTGATTATTGACACACACTTAGAGTCTCTAAACAAAGTACCAATAATGCCAATTGCCATCTGTCGCGAGTTCTTACAACGTGCACAATCACAGTCAATATATTGGTGACTGCGCTCAAATAGTTCTATGAAGTACTCTGTCTTCATATGATTCTTTTCAGCTTGAAGATACCAACTTCTTGCGATCTCAAACAACTCATACAGTTCTCTGTAGAAGTCTTCTGTACACTCCACATGTTTGTGGACACGCTTGCTCTCTTCAAAAAGAGAGAAGCCAAAAAAGGCTGTCTTTTTTCATTTTTATCTGTTTATTGTTATAAATGTTTGGTTTCCACGAAAGGTTAAAGTGCCAAAACAATAGCATCATTACATAGAATGTTGAAAATGAAAGGCACTAAAAACCACCTGTACAATAAAGGACTTATTGATACAAGTGGTCTTCTATACTAAGTGCTTACAAATGATAATCACTATTCATCTATGTCCAACTTAAAAGCTTCTGTAGCTTCATCTTTCTTCTTGTCAATTACTTTTGCGTAGATTTGCGTGGTTTTTACATTGGTATGCCCTAACATTTTGCTTACGGTATATATGTCTGTACCGTTAGCCAATTGTAACGTTGCATAGGTGTGGCGGAAGCAATGAAAGGTGATGTGCTTGGTAATCCCTGATGCTTTTACCCACCGTTCCAAAGGCCTAGATATCCATGAAGGGTCAGGCAGTCCGGCAAACACCAACAGTTCTCCGTCTTTCTTGCGCTCACCGCAAAGCTTGTATGCCTGTGGCGATATAGGCATGTATTCAACGCCCTTAGTCTTCTGCTGAGTGAAATTGAGACGGTACCCACCATTGTATTCTTCAACCTCTGACCATTTAAGCTTTTGAATATCGCTATGTCGCATTCCTGTCAGTGCAGAGAACAAGGCTGCCCGTTTTAGTATATCATCACACGGAGTCTTTGCCAATATATTAAGTTCTTCCAGTGACAGATACTCTCTTCGAGCACTCTGAAACATGATATTTTTAGCTTGGCAGCAATATCACAATTCAGATAGCCATCCACGAAAGCTTGTTTGAGTGCCGCCTTGAAGATAGAGAAGTACGTCGATGCCGTATTCCTTGAAATAGTTCCTTTCTTAGAACCACCCTGCGGTGCCTTTATCAAGAAGGAACGGAATGCCTCAATATACTTCATGTCAATCTGCGAGAACTGTATGTAGTCACACTTGGCAAACATTGACAACAGTGTGTGCAATCTGCGCCAGTTGACAACTATCGATTCTGACGCAGTTTCCTCTCTTTCTTTGATTAACTTCTCAATATACTCCAGAACATTGCATTTTGAGCGTTCGCTTTGTTCTGCCATTTCCATTTGCTGGTCAGTAAAGAGAGCCATGTTGTCGTACTCTTTTTGACGCAGGACTCGAACGCCATCCGCATAAAGGCAAGTTTCCATATCTTGCTTGGATTTACACTGAATAACGCCATTGTCATCTCGCTTGGGCTTGTACTTTATTCTACCAGCAACGGCTCGCTCGCTTCGTCGTTTATCCCATATAGGGGTAGTAATAGACTCCTGAGATATTCACGCACTCGTTTGGGTTTGTCATTTCCCGTCTCATAAACAGGATAAGCTTCAAGATAGATGAACCACTCATCTCTCCACTCACTTTTCTTTAATTTGACGGAGACTTTAGTATAATCTAATCTTTTCATAATGGTTTTATATCTTTATAAAGTTTGTCTATTGATTCCTTGTGAGCATACACATAATTACCGATTTGCCGGGTCGGTATTGAGTATTTTCGTATATGAGCATACACGGTGCTGTCATCCAGATGAAATTTCTTGGAAATCTCACCTATTGTATAGCAATCCTCTGGTTCCATGCGGTACATGGTAACTGGTTTCCTTGGCTTGGTGTCAAGCGGAGACTGTCTTAACGGAAACAGATTCATTAGTTCTCCTTTGCATACAAGTCGTATTCCTTTCTCTGGCTCAATGAAGGAAATCTTTTTCATGTAGATGAGCCTATAAATGGTTGAGCGGCTTGCACCAAACATAGCATACGCTTCCGTTATGCTGATATACTCTTTAGACTTGGGCATATTGCTTACAATCTTGTCCAGTTCAAGTTGGCGTTTTTCTTCATCATGCTTACGCTTCCACGCCACCTTGGAGCATTTGGGTGAACAATACCAGGACTCCAAAGTCCTTGCGAAGAACTCTTCTCCGCACACAGGACATTTCCGTACTATCTTATACTTTGCTACTGCCATAATTCATTCATTTTGTAGTTCTTAATATCTATTCTTCTCATCATATCTACTTTTTCTTACAGGTACAAATAAGGTACAGATGTTTATAATAATAACGCAAAGATAGCAATATTATTGTGTACGGCCAAAAACAAGAAAAGCGTGTAACTCATTGAGCTACACGCTTTCCATTTGATATTGTATTCTTATTTCTCTATGTGCTTATTTCACATCCTCAAAGTAGGTTGTTCGGGAAACTCATAACGAAATCCCAAACCATCATTAAAGAGACGAAAACGTATATTCAACGTGCGCCCGCTGAAACCTTGTTCCAATGTAAGCAGCATTTCGTTATAATGGTTACGGATAAGCGATTGCTCACCCCATACCGGTTTCCACGATTCGTCCAATGAATCCGTCTGTACCGATTTCACACTGAAATCGTTCATTAATCCGCGTTCATATTTAATATCCAATCCGAGACGACTGTGCAAGCACAGCTTTACCTTTGTAAGAAAGCTCGTAATAGGGAATTCCCCTTTCTACTACTGTCTTCAGTAATAAATTACCGTCCGGTGAGGAAAGATTCTGCGCTTTCCCCACTGCTGCCAGAAGTAGAAATAACACTATATTAATTGTATTTTTCATATTTCTCTATCTATTCATAAGTGAGACAATCAGAGTTTGGTCAACCTCACAATCTTGCAGGCATGCGCCTCAAGTTCCACATTCAAGTTATCAGCTTCTCCTTCATCTGCATGTTTCCACAAGTCACGCACTTTCATCTTACCCTCAATACCTAAATCGGAGAATTTCACCGAACGAAACTGCTTGGAATCTTCGCGATTGAACAGGCCTATCACCCAGTCACCGTTTGTCATCTGTCCATACCATATCTGACTGTCCGTACTATTTAAAACATCGGATAAAGGTTTACCGACAAAACCATCCTTATTCAAAGCCAGCATTTCTTCGTTCTGGCAAAACTTCAAATCTGAATTGGCAAAACTATCTCCCGGCACATCGGCAATCGCTACCGGACCGCCCGCCATGAGTTGCAGAGAAATGACACTTTCCTTTTCCGCATCGGAAACGAATGTATTCAAGCGGATAAAGTCACCGTCCATAATCATTTTACCACGTCCGGAGTATTTAGACCAGTGCGTAAAGCCATCGAACATATTGCCACAACTGGGCCAATCTTCAAATACTTTGCCGCGATCGGAATTAGACACATGATGCCAGCCACCGCTCCACGTATCACCAACGATACGCGCCATATTACCATACTCACGCTCCAGAGCCGCATCCTCATGCATATTGGGCATTACCAACGAAGTAAATACACCGTATTTCTTTGCAGCCTTACAGATATATTGCAGAGCAAGTTTATAATTCTCTCGTCCATAACCTTTACCTTTTATGGCATTCATACCGCGGTCATACCCGTTTTCATAATAACAAAGGAAGTCCATACGGATAAAGTCCACACCAAGATTCTTATAATACTTAAAGAAGCCGTCGATATACTCTTCAGCGCCTTTATGACTTGCTACCACCCACCAGAAGCCATCGTCGGCATCAGGATAAAGTACATTATCTTCACCTTGCTTATAACGCAAATCCTTGAAGGTAATATTATCAGTACCCTCTATAATGGTTTCTTCCGGACCATGTATCCACAAAGGATTGTCATAGACACCCAATTTCAGTCCCTTAGCCTTGCACATTTCCGAAAGTTTCTTCAGTTTACCGATCCGTATTTCGTCATATATCCCGTAGGATCGGGCTCGGAAGTACCATCCATCGCCATAAAACCATCCGTACAAATCATATTGTAACCATAAGGAAGCAGATTTTCCGCCACATAGTCGATTATATCCTGCCAGGAACCTTCAGACATATCAATAGCCTGTCCTTGCCCACCGGCATTGACCAATTCTTCATTTCTGCGCTCCAATTTCCAACAGTATTCATAGACACTCCAATAGAGAGGGGCGTTATAAGTATGTATTCCTTCCGTATCAGCGTCATCACCGGGAGTTATCACGGGATCATCGGGAATCATATCCGGTGTCCAGCCTGTACCCTTATCCTCGCATCCTCCGAAAAAGAATGTCAATGCCATCAGAAACAGTTTCATATTCAAATTCTTTATCATATCATTATTTTCACCTGAATTTCTCAAACAAGACAATACTTGTTTTATTATACTTTCATTATCACTCAGATTTTGTCAGACGTACAATCTTGCAAGAATGCCCGGGAATCTTATAACTCAAAGAAGTTTCAGCTTCCCTCTCATCCTGATGTTTCCACAAATCACGCACTTTTACCTTGCCCTCAATGCCTATTTCAGAAAAATCGAGTGTACGGTCATATTCATTATCTTCTTTATTGAAAAAACCTATGATATAGTCTCCGTCGGACATCTGTCCGTACCATATTTGATTTTTTGCATCATCCAATTTATCCGACAAAGGTTTTCCTACAAATCCGTCTTTGTTCAAAGCCAGCAATTCTTCATTCTGATAAAACTTTAAATCACCGCTGACAATCGTATTATACTGATCGGCTACGGCAATCGGACCACCCGCCATCAGTTGCAAAGAAATCACGCTCTGTTTTTCACCTTCCGTCTTAAATGTATTCAAACGGGTAAAATCAGCATCCAGCACTACCTTTCCCCTTCCCGCAATGTGCGACCAACTGATAAGGCCGGTAAACATATTAGAGGTAGACGGCCATCCATTGGGATTGAACCATTGAGGGCCATTGCTTGCAAAGTGTTCCCATCCGCCTTTCATTGTATCGGCATCTACCCGAATCATATTACCATATTTCTTCTCCAACTCCGCATCGTTTTTCAGATGGGCATCACAAGCGAAGTGAATACCTGATACTTTGTGGCGGCCTCGGAAATATACTTCAGCGCGAGTTCGTATTCTTCACGTCCATATCCTCTACCGGCCATTCCGCCGGCACCATCTCCCGTTTCAAACAGACAGAGGAAGTCCATACGGATAAACTCTACTCCTATTTTCTTATAATATTTAAAAAAGCCATCAATAAACTCTTTAGCGCCTTCATGACTGGGAACTACCCAAGTGAAGACATCCCCTTTTCCGGATAAAGAACATCATCTATGGCGGAATTGTACACTAAACTCCCCACTGTAATACCTTCCGTACCTTTTACTACCGTTTCATACGGGCAGTGTACCCATAACGGATTATCATAAACACCCAGTTTCAAACCTTTGGCCTTACATTTAGCTACTAAATCCGTCAGTTTTATACCGGCATAATGGGTCATATACCCACCCGGTTCAATACTGGGATCGTTTGTCATTGACATAAAGCCGTCCGTACAAATCATATCGTAACCATAAGGCAGAAGATTCTCCGATACCCAATCAATATTCGCATCCCAAGTCACTTCAGGCATATTCGTATTACTACCGGCCTGTTCGGCTAGCCAGGCATACTCATATACACTCCAATATAAAGGAGCGTTCAAACTGATAGGTGCATACACCTGCTCATCGTCATCATCATCTTCAGACGGCAAATTCTCGTCAGGAATCATATCAGGCGTCCATCCGGTTCCTTCATCTTGGCATCCCCCAAAAAAGGGGATGCCACAATCAATAAAAAATTGTATAAATAAATATTTTTTTTCATAATTATCTGGTATTACGGTAGTTTTTCAAATTTAACTGTCCAATCTATCACATTCAGAGATATCTTATATTTCCCGGCTTTATCCACTATCCACTTATAGTCGTTCTTACCTGAATCAGGATAATTTTTACGTACCATTTTATGGGCTTCGGTAACTAAAGTACCATTTTCCTCAGGCATCAAATAATCACACTCAAAACCGTTAGTATTACTCAGGGGAAATTTTATTTCTCCAGTGTTGAGATGTCCTTCCCATACAAACGTACCTTCCTTTTCATCCGAATTGAAAGCTATTTCAAATGGTGTTTTCCATTTGGTTGCAGTAGCGTCACCCGTCATCCAAACAGCTTTAATAGGGAGATCATCAGGTATTTCTATTTTCGGTTTCTTTTCGAATGTTATTTCCATCAGATAAGTATCCAAAATTATTTTATAACTGCCTGCCTGAGATTCTGTAATTTTCCATTTATAATCATGAGTTCCTACTTTTTCTTTCTCTACATACTCCATAGTATTATCACCGCCAGGCTCTGTTCCTTGCGTCTTCGGCATCAAATAAGACATATTCCAATTCCCATCTAAATCTAATTCCAACGGAAACTTTAATTCTCCTGCATATAAATTCCCTTCATAAACAAACTGTATATTATTAATTTTCTTCAATTCAATGGCACTAGGAACGTTCCAGCCTGCCGGAGTAGCATCACCTATCGCCCAAACTTTTTCATATTTATTTTCCGGAAATTCACTTGCAATAGTTAATTTCTCCACATCGACAGTAATGAAATAATACCCATCCGTATCTATGTGGAACAATGTTTCCGTACCATCATCCGTTTCATTATAAACCAAAGTATTGTCATCGGCGCCTCTTGTATAAGAAGGTGTCAGACTTGTCCGGCTCTTTATGAACATAAAGTCACCTTTCTTCAAATGTCCGCCCCATTCATATTTTTGTTCGGAAAGCACCTCGTTCATTTTAAGCGCTTTAGTTGCATCCATCCCTTCAACGGCGGTACCTACAATGAAAAGATCTCTTGCCGCAATATAATAACCTGTCACCGAAAACTGCACCTTGGATATTTCCGGTTTCATATATACACTGCCTCCTGAAACTTCAGCTATGATTTCTGCCTCTAACATGGCGGTTTCTCCCGCTGTTACCTTCCACCCGCTCAATAAAGCGTTCATTTCCTTGTGCGTATAACTGATACTTTGTACACCTTCCGGAATTTCTACTTTTGCGATGGAAGTCTCAAAGTTATTATCGGCCATATCCATCTTAAAATAATATGTGAGTTTCGTTCCTTCTCCGCGATTGGCAGCACTTCCCCATGTAAAGGATATTGCTTCTTCATTACCCAAATCCTGATTCAATACCACATCACTCGAAGAAACTTTCAGTCCCATCGTGTCTTGTGGGGAATCCAAAGTTATCCGTTCCGTTTCATCTTGACAGCCCATAATTACAAAGGGCAATGTCATTAGAATATTTCTTATCGTTTTCTTCATAATAAAAATCAATTACATTTTTAACCGTTAATTCCAATAAGGGCTTTGAACAAGTTTATCATTCTTATCCATTTCCGACTGATGAATAGGGAACCAATAATAGGCTTTCTTGTATACCCGTTTCAGATAAGGCGTACGTACATAGAAAGAAGACGGATCCTTTCCGCTGAAATTCATTCCGTAGAAATCTCCGTTCAATACATTTTCCGCTTCTTTCCAACGGCGAAGATCATCATAACGGATTCCTTCACAGCTCAATTCCACACGACGTTCGGCACGAATCAACTTGCGCATTTCCGCCTGGTCGTTCAAATCAACATGAATATAATTTTCATCCGTAGCACCCGTGGTATACTGACGAATGCCCGCACGTTCACGGATTTTATTCAGATAGTACAAAATCTCTACATTACCCGGATCGGATTCGTTCAATGCTTCCGCATAATTCAGATAAGCCTCGCCCAAGCGATAGACAATACCCGGACGATACTTATAAGTACCCTGTTTACATTTAAGTCCGGAGAGATTTTTTTTACGTATCAAATAACCGTTTGTGGAGCATCATGGGTATGCGGATTGTCGGCGCTTCCATTGAAAAATTAAATAGACGCTTTTCCTGTGTGAAATAAGAGTTATTATAGCTCACCGTAATATAGAAACGAGGCTCACGATGACAATACATATTATAAGTGCCGCTTTGGGTTATCGCTCCTCCGTTCACTTCCGTATCCCACACTGTATTATCACGCGTTTCATCAGAATCAGAAAAACCTGTTTCCTCATATTCGGAATCATCATTGATAGGCAGACCGTTTTCCGTAAAGAATGCATCCACCAACGACTGCGTAACGCCCAAGCCGCCGCTACCGCCACTGGCAGCCGGAGTGGCATGTTTTCATATTCGCCATATTCCGAACCACCGGGACGTGCAAACAGAATTTCAGTATTTCCTTCGTCATATCTTGTCAGGAAAAGATTTTGATAAGACATAAACGGGTCTATTGTACCATCAGGATTATTCTCCGTATACAATTTATGTCCGGCAGCTTCAGCGGCATCAATCAGTTCTTTACAAGCCTGCGCCGCATACGCCCATTTACTCTTGTCTTCAGTAGTACTGAAAAGATTCTCGCCGTCCTTATTCTTATGATTTGCATAATCAGGATTTCCATTTACCAACGGACTGGCGGCAAAAAGTAACATACGGGCACGTACTGCAAGACACATGATAGAAGTAGCACGGCCGTATTTACGTGCTTCGGTATATTTGGCAGGAAGAATTTCGGCCACTTCCTTCAACTCTTTATCCACCCAATCCACCACTTCATAATAGGGGCGTTGTCCTTCCATTAAATCCGCCAAATTAAAGTCTGTCGGCGCTATATAGTTCGGTTTGAAAGGAACCGGACCATACGTATTTGACAGCAGATAATAATAATAAGCGATCATAAACCGCATCTCCGCTTTCATATACGTCACTTCAGTAGCACTGATTCCCTGTTCGGGCAGCGGATGTACGTTTTCTATAAAAATATTAGCCTCGCGTATCAGCTGGGGCAACCGTGCCCAATAGTTACCGTCCCAATCCGTAGAAGGTGTCCATTCGCCCAATAGCATCGGAATTACTTTCCAATCCCATTGCCGCCACCGTTCAGAGGCTGTCATATCATCACTGAGGATATCCCATCCTAATTTCCGCGCGTATCCCCAATAAGGATCGGGAACATGAGAATATACATTGGCAAGCCAACCCTCTATACGGGTTTTATCTTCGAATACCATAGGGAGTGTCAGTTCCGTATCAGGTTCTTTATCCAGATAATCGACGCATGAAGTCAAGAGCTGCATACCCAAACTCCGGTTATAATATATTTAAATAGTTTCATAATATGATTGTATAGTTGGTTATCATTAAAAATTCAAGTCAAATCCCACCATCAAAGAGCGCATGGACGGATATTTCAAACCGTCGACGGTATCCAGTTCAGGATCCCAAAGTTTGAATTTGGAAAGATAGAACAGATTGTTACCGCTCACAAAGAAGCGGATGCTCTTGGCATGAATTTTACGCGTAACAGACTGAGGAATACTGTAACCCAATTCTATTGATTTCAGTCGCAAGAAACTCATATCTTTCTTCCACCAGGTAGAAGCACGGCTATTATTGGTATTCGTACTCTCTGATAGACGAGGCCAGAACACATCCTGCGAAGGATTCTTTTCTGTCCAGCAATCGGTATAATTATCGTATACATTACCCAATACGCCTTGTCCGCTCCCCGGAATAAAATAATCGGAACCACCGATAACGCGATACGCATCTGCAGAGCCCTGGAAGAAGAAGCTGAAATCCCATTGCTTGTAATTCAGGTTACCACCGAAACCGTATACCATACGCGGATCTTTTGTTCCGCCTATATATCCTTCATCCGCTTCCGTAATGACCCCATCATCATTCATATCGACATATTTGATATCTCCCGGACGTACCTCCGTTCCTAATTCAGGTTTCGGTATACCGGGTTTCAGTTCCCCGTTTATAAAATCATCTTCCGTAAAAAGGCGTTCTGCCTGCAATCCCCATAGGGTATTAATGGAGCGTCCCGTAATGGAACGGTAAGTTCCTTTGACCGATTCCGGCTCGTCTTTCTCCAATATCTCATTTTTAGCATAAGTGACAGTACCTCTCAGGCTCATTGCCCAATCATCATTGAACCGTTTGTCGTAAATTACCGAAAGATCATATCCCTGATTATTCACTTTACCATAGTTGGCATACGGATTAGACACGAAACCTGCTTGGGTAGGATGGTAGAACGTTGCATAAAAATACTGGTACGTTTTTCTTTAAAGAAATCCAGTTGTACATCCAACTCGTTCCACAACCCCAATTCAAGACCGATATTCATTTTAAAAGCTTTTTCCCAAGTCAGATCGGAAACCCCTACTTCACCTTCCTGAATACCTGTGTAATAGTTGCTATCGGTATATCCGAAATGATAACCGCTGGAATTACTGTTAATGGTAGTGATATATGCAAAACGACGACCGCCGATATTATCATTACCTACCGAACCGACAGAAGCTCTCAACTTCAATTTTGTAATGTCTTCCTGCAAATTCCTCATGAAGTTTTCCTCTGAAATCAACCAACCGATGGCTAAGGAAGGAAAGAAACCGAAACGCTTGCCTTTTGCAAAGTTCTCCGAACCGTTGTAACCGAAATTAAATTCACTGATATAGCGGCGGTCGAAAGTATAAGAAAGACGACCGGCGATACCTTGTGTACGATTAGGTTGTATATCACCCCAGTCATAGCTACGCTGGTTGTATAAGAAAAGCGCATCAAGCGCATGTTTGTCAAAAGTACGGTTATATGTAACGGCAGCTTCCAGATAAGTACTTTGGTTTCCATAATTGGCATTACTTGAATGGTCTAAGAACTCACTACCATAACTCAAAATGCTGTGCACCAATTCTCCTTCATCATTACGCGACTTGGCCACACTGTAATAATCAGGCTCCTTACCGCGAGTAACAAAATTCTCATTATATGTATCGAATGCAAACGTTACTTTCATTTTCAGCCCCGGAGTAATCATCTTTAAGTTCTGTTCTAAAGAAAAAAGAGATTCCAGCTTACTTTTCCCACCACGATAATAACCGTTTTGTGTACTCATAGCCCATGGGTTTTACGAGTATTGCTAACACGAGGAATGGTACCATCCGAATAAATGGCAGGATGTACAAACGGCGGAGTCTCGAAAGCAGCTTGAAACAGTTCATCCGTACTACTTCTCGATTTACGAAGATTCTGTAAATAACCTCCCACATTGAAACGTAAAAGCGTTGTTTTCGTCAAATCCAAATCCACATTGGCACGAATATTATAACGGTTCAGTTTGCTTTGCGTATCGTAAGGCAGTGTTTTATCAGACCCCATAATTCCGTTTTCATGGTAAAGAGAAGCTGTCAATGAATAGCGAAGTATTTCCGTACCGCCGGATACCGTCAGATTTGCACGCGTAGAATTAGCGTAATCCTTGGTTATCGCATCTATCCAGTCTACATCAGGATATAAATCTTTATCATATCCATAATAAGTCTTCAAAATCTGGTCTTTCGTAAACAGCCTTTTGTTCGGGTCGGGCTGAAGCGTATTCAGCAAACTCATATATTCGGCAGCTCCTATGAACTGAGGAAGCTTTGTAGGAGCCTGAATAGATTGTTCTACACGTAAATTTACGGAAGGAGCAGATACCGAACCACGTTTGGTATTAATCAAAATAACACCGTTGGCACCACGCACACCATACATGGCGCTGGCCGACGCATCTTTCAATACCGAGAACGATTCTATTTCTGCCGGATCGATATCATTCAAACTACGCTCTACGCCATCTACCAAAACCAACGGAGACGTATTTCCGCTGAATGAAGATATACCACGAATCCAAAAATTTGAGTTATCATACCCGGGCTCTCCCGAAGGCTGTACGGCAATGACACCTGCCAGTTGTCCCGCCAGATTATTACTCATGGAACGGGATGAACCTACCTGCAATTTTGAAGGCTCTAAAGTTTGTACGGAACCGATGACGGAGAGTTTCTTCTGATTACCGTATCCCACAACTACCACTTCATCCAATGCTTCTACATCTTCCAATAAAGTAATTCAAGTTTCGCAAGTTCAACTTGCAGTTTTTAATCTATAAATGTCGCAAATATGTTTCATATCTTCCTCCCTGTTGATGATAGCCTGATAGATATCTTCATCAGTCAATCCGAAGAGTTCCGC
>ENA-OPZN01000131-OPZN01000131.1-human-gut-metagenome-genome-assembly--contig:-NODE-131-length-29338-cov-3.287221_pt1 | contig 29338 bp, 31 predicted proteins | sample MGYA00242483_ERZ504503 | MGnify/ENA primary metagenome ERZ504503 (study PRJEB26092, sample SAMD00036285) | human gut metagenome | host: Homo sapiens | study: EMG produced TPA metagenomics assembly of... | reverse complement strand
ACCAATCAAGGCTCCGAACAGAACTGCACTTAAAAACTTTGTTCAATAAATAAAAGATTTTAAATTTATTAAATTTAAAAAAACTAAAAAATTGGTTATACATATACTGTTATAAAAGGACTTCATTCTCTATTTCCAAGTTCACCAGGTTCCTCTCGCGCGCCGCATACCGTTTCGGAGTCATACCCGTCTGACGGACGAAAGCCAGATAGAAAGGACTCTTCGAACCGAAACCGCTCCGTGACGGAACCTCGCCCAGCGGACAACCGCCGTTGCGAAGCAGCTCCTTAGCGTATTCCACCCGGTAGCGGTTAAGCAACTCCTTCAGATGACAACCGAAGTAGCGGTTCACCGCATTGCTCAGGTAAGTCTGGTTTGTTTCGAGCATCATACTCAGTTTCTTTAACGAAAGAGAGGAATCGAGGAACGCCCGGCGTATCTCCAACTGATACAATATACCTTTATATATAAGGCTGTCTGCCGGACGGACATCCGACAGTGACGAGAACCGCGCTGTCCATTCGCGACCGGCGGCACGATAGAGCAATGTCTTCTGCCTTACAGAAGTGCTGCTCGTCTTTTTACGTCTCAGAAACAGGTATTCCATCTAAACTCGTTATTCGTTCTTATTGGCCTTTTATGCAGATCTCTTAGTAAGAGATCTACAAACAGACGATAACAGGCTTTAAATCAAAATATTAACTATACAGATACAAGATTAAATCAGAGCCGGTAGAACCAGAAGAAAAACTTTTTTTTCACAATATTCCATATTTTTTCCGCGAAAAGTGTACTAGTTATCAAAACTTTCCTTATTTTTGCACGTGAAATGTCGATCTCTTACTAAGAGATTTATACTTTTTCATCTTCCATACATACAATAACCCATTGATTTTCAATCATCCACAATCAGTTCCTATTCCTTCTCTTAACATATAGTAAGATAAATACATGAACAAAGATTGAAAGGATTTTTTTACAAATCTTATTCTTCACGAATACAAGAGCCTTATATGGCATCTTAAAAAGATTGACAAACGACAAGACACTTCCCACCCAATATAAAGCGCATATTTATAGAGAACAATAAAGAGTACATAGAATGCCATATAGAATCTCTTACCTGAAACCAAGGCTTCTCATACAGCCACAGAATAGCCGTATGAAAAGCCCTAACCAGACTGAAATTGCTTATCAATTGAGCAATTTGGGGAGTATTTGTACCTGATTAATGAGCAATTTGCGTATATTTGTTGTTGTTAAACAGAAAAGATAACATTCATGAGAACCAGACATCACATATTTTCCCCATTGCATCCCGGCAAAAGTATCCTTTGTTCGTGCTGCATGGTACTGATAGTGTGCCTGTTTACCGCCTGTGACAGTAAACAGTCCACTTCCACAAAACCGACCCTGACTGTCACCCTGGAGCCCTTGCGCTATTTCACAGAAACCATTGCAGGCGATAAATTCAAGATAGTCAGCATGGTTCCGAAAGGAAGCAGCCCCGAAACCTACGACCCTACCCCCCAACAACTGGTCAATCTGGATAAAAGCACCGCCTACCTGCGCATCGGCTATATCGGTTTCGAACAAGCCTGGATGGATAAACTGACCACGAATGCCCCTCATCTGAAAGTATTCGATACCTCAAAAGGAATAGACGTCATACACGAAACAGGACACAACCACGGTGACCATCATCACGAAGGGGGTATAGAGCCTCATATATGGAACTCCGCACGCAATGCCTCAGTAATCGCCCGTAATATCTACTCCGCCCTGAGTGAACTGGACAGTGCAAACGAACCTTATTTCAAGCATCGGCTGGACAGTCTGCAACAAATTATCGCACAGACAGATACGGACGTTCGTGACCGGCTACAGAATGCCGATACCACTTTCCTTATCTATCATCCGGCACTCAGTTATTTTGCTAGGGACTACGGATTAAAGCAAATCAGCATAGAAGAAGGAGGAAAGGAACCCTCACCCGCCCATCTGAAAGAACTGATAGAAACCTGCCGCCGGGACAATGCCCGGGTTATTTTTGTCCAACAGGAATTCGATACCCGCAATGCCCGGCTGATAGCAGATGAACTGGGAGTCACCGTTGTTCCCATTAATCCGCTAAGTTATGAATGGCGGGAAGAGATGATCAATGTAGCAAATGCACTTGCCAAATAACAGAGCCTTATGACGAATCCCATTATACAACTTACAGATATTTCCGCTTCTTACGATGAGAAGACAGTACTGAGTCACGTCAATCTCACGGTATATGAACGTGACTTCCTTGGTGTAATCGGCCCCAATGGTGGCGGAAAAACCACACTGATCAAGATCATACTAGGGTTACTGAAGCCCGCTTCGGGCAGTGTCCGTTTCTATAAGAACGAAAAAGAAGTACCCGAAATAGCCATGGGATACTTACCACAATACAACAGTATTGACAAGAAATTCCCCATCTCCGTATATGAGGTGGTATTATCGGGGCTCAACAAACAGAAGTCCCTGTTCCACCGCTACACCCCCGAACAGCACGAACTGGTGAGCCGGATTATTGCCCGCATGGGTCTGGAAGGTTTGGAAAGCCGTGCCATCGGCGAACTGAGCGGAGGACAACTGCAACGCGCGCTCTTGGGACGCGCCTTGGTTTCAAACCCTGAGGTTGTCATTCTGGACGAACCCAATACCTACATTGACAAACGGTTTGAGGCCAAACTCTACTCCCTGCTGGAAGAAATCAACAAGGAACGGGCCATCATCCTGGTAAGCCATGACATAGGCACTGTGCTGCAAAATGTAAAAACCATAGCGTGCGTCAACGAAACGCTGGATTATCATCCCGATACGGAAGTACCCACCGAATGGCTGGAAGAGCATTTCGGATGCCCCATCGAACTGTTAGGACATGGGAACTTCCCTCACCGCATCTTGAAATGCCATCATCACGACGAATAAATCCGATTATCGTGACCTAAGCCTTTTCATGCGGCAGGTTAAGCCCTATCCACCTTATCATTAAGCATTTTCTTACGGCAGACTTCTACAGTCGCCGGCAGTGCTCCGTACAGTCCACTGCAACAGACCGTACGGACTACTATAGCAGACTGTACAGTCCACTGTAGCGGTCTATACTGGTTTACCGTATAAAAGACCTTAACCTAACCATCAATCAAGCTTAACCATAGAGTAGAAAAAGGTTAGGAATCCAAAGGTTTCCTTCATCTGTACAAACTGAAATTTCAGAACACAGTATACAAACCAGCAATAAAACATAGAAATTCCGTTAAGGACTGAAAGAAACATTTTCTGCCGCATTCCCTAAGGATAACACTAAATAACAGACCATTGCCTCCCTATTCCAACTTTCTTTCGTATCTTTGCGCCCATTGAACGTTAACGAAACAATAATATATTCATGAAACAGTACAAATTAGTCAACAACCTGGTAGGTTGGTTAGCTTTTGTCATCGCAGCTTATACTTACTGCATGACTATAGAACCGACAGCCAGTTTCTGGGATTGTCCGGAGTTCATCACCACCGGCTATAAATTAGAGGTAGGCCACCCGCCCGGTGCACCCTTCTTTATGCTTACCGCCAACTTATTCAGCCAATTTACAAGCGACCCCAGTCAAGTAGCCAGAATGGTCAATACCATGAGCGCTCTGATGAGTGCGGCTTGTATCCTGTTCCTTTTCTGGAGTATAACCCATCTGGTGAAAAAACTGATATGCCCCGATGACAAAGAGATGACCTTGGGCAAACTCATTACCATTATGGGGTCAGGACTGGTGGGAGCTTGGCTTATACATGGAGCGACACCTTCTGGTTCAGTGCCGTAGAAGGCGAGGTATACGCTTACTCCAGCCTCTTCACCGCAGTCGTATTCTGGTTGATTTTAAAATGGGAATCCGTTGCCAACGAGCCTCACAGCGACCGCTGGCTGGTTCTGATTGCTTACCTGACCGGACTTTCCATCGGTGTGCACTTGCTGAACTTATTGTGTATTCCGGCCATTGTACTGGTGTACTATTATAAAAAGAATCCCGATGCCAACCTCAAAGGCAGTCTGCTGGCACTTACAGGCTCCATGGTGTTGGTTGCAGCAGTGCTGTACGGTATCGTGCCGGGCGTAGTAAAAGTGGGAGGATGGTTCGAACTGCTGTTCGTCAACAGTTTCGGTATGCCTTTCAACAGCGGTCTGATAGTCTACATCATTCTACTCGCCGCATCCATTATCTGGGGTGTTTACGAAAGCTATACGGAAAAGAGCCGCAAACGCATGAATATCTCCTTCATGGTAACTATCGCCATGCTGGGCATCCCCTTCTATGGCTACGGATGGAGCAGCGCCTTGATAGGCATTATCATACTAGGAATCTTGGGCGTTTATCTGTTTGCTGATTTGAACAAGAAATATCAGATTAGCGCACGTACTTTAAACACCTCTTTGCTGTGCATCATGATGATTATGGTAGGATACTCCTCATACGCCTTGATTGTGATCCGCTCTACCGCCAATACTCCGATGGACCAGAACTCTCCGGAAGACATCTTCACTTTAGGAGAATACCTGGGCCGCGAGCAATATGGAACCCGTCCTTTGTTCTACGGACAGACATACGCCTCCAAACCGGCACTGAAAGAAGTGGACGGAGGATGTGTATATGATGTGACGGAAGGCGCTCCCGTGTATCAACGGAAGGAGAAAGCGACTCCCGATGAAAAGGACAGCTACGAAGTAGTGCGTCATAAGACCGATTACAAGTATGCACAAAATATGCTCTTCCCGCGCATGTACAGCGATGCACACGCACAGGCCTACGAAGACTGGCTGGGCGGCATCAAAGGCGTGCAGGTTCCTTACGACCAGTGCGGACAGATGGTGATGGTGAAAGTCCCGACCCAATGGGATAACATCAAGTTCTTCTTTATCTACCAGTTGAACTACATGTACTGGAGATATTTCATGTGGAACTTTGCCGGACGCCAGAATGACATACAGGGACAGGGTGAAATAGAACATGGCAACTGGATTACCGGAATACCGTTTGTGGACAAGTTCCTGGTGGGCGACCAAAGCCTGCTCCCCTCCGACCTGAAAAACAACAAAGGGCACAATGTATTCTATTGCCTGCCGTTGATTTTGGGACTTATCGGTCTGTTCTGGCAGGCTTACAAGACAAAACGTATCACGACTCCGAATGGGGAAGAGATAGAAGAACCGGTAGGTATCCAGCAATTCTGGATCGTATTCTTCCTGTTCTTCATGACCGGTCTGGCCATCGTGCTTTATTTGAACCAGACCCCGATGCAGCCCCGCGAACGTGACTATGCATACGCAGGTTCGTTCTATGCATTTGCCATCTGGATAGGCATGGGTGTGGCGGGTATTGCCCAATGGCTGCAAGGCAAACTGGGTGAGAAACCGGCTTCCGTCATTGCAACTGTAGTTTGTCTGTTCGTACCCATCCAAATGGTGAGCCAGACGTGGGACGACCACGACCGCAGCAACCGTTATGTGGCACGCGACTTCGGACAAAACTACCTGAGCACCGTACAGGAAGAAGGTAACCCGATTATCTTTACCAATGGTGACAACGATACTTTCCCCTTGTGGTACAACCAGGAAACGGAAGGTTTCCGTACCGATGTACGCGTATGTAACCTGAGTTACCTGCAAACGGACTGGTACATCGACCAAATGAAGCGTCAGGCATACGACTCTCCGGCAGTGCCTATCGAATGGAGCCGTCTGGAATATGTACAGGGGCATAATGAAGGAGTGGCTGTACGTCCGGAAGTGATGGAAAGCATCAATAACTTCTACAAGCAGAACCCGGAAGAAGCCGCCAAGGAATTCGGAGACAACCCGTATGAATTGAAAAATATTCTGAAATACTGGGTACGCTCACCCAAAGAAGGTTTACAGCTGATACCGACGGACAGCATCGTCATCAAGCTGGACAAGGAGGCAGTGAAACGCTCGGGCATGATGATTCCCGACTCCCTGCATGGTGAAATCCCCGATTACATGAGTATCTCCCTGAAAGGCAAACGTATGCTGTACAAGAGCGAGCTGATGATGCTTGAGATGCTGGCAAATACCAACTGGGAACGTCCGTTGTACATGGCTATTACGGTGGGTAGCGACAATCATCTGAATTTGGGCAACAACTTCATGCAGGAAGGTCTTGCCTACCGCATCACCCCGTTCAACACCACCCGGCTGAACGCACGCATCGACAGCGAGAAAATGTACGATAACCTGATGAACAAGTTCAAGTTCGGAGGAATCAACAACCCGGATATCTATATCGACGAGACTGTGATGCGTATGTGCCAGACCCACCGCCGTATTGTTTATACAGCTGGCTACCCAGTTTGATAAAAGAAGGCAAGAAAGACAAGGCGTTGAAAGCCCTTGACTACTGTTCGGAAGTAATCCCAAGCACCACCGTGCCCCACGATTACATCATGAGCAGTTCAAAAGAAATGGCCGACGATTATCTGGCGTTAGGTGAAAAAGAAAAGGGAGAAGCCATTCTGAATGATCTGGCAAACAAATCGGTGGAATACATCACCTGGTACCTGAGTCTGGATGACCAACGCCTGCAAGGTTCATACGAGGACTGTCTGCGCTATTTCTATATTCTGGATGAGATCAACAAGAGCCTTGCCCGCGCAAATGCTGCCGGCGGTGTACAAGGTGAAGGTGAACAACAGAAAAATCAGATATGGCAAGCCACTATGCCAAGAAGTTTGAAGACCTCTATGAGGTGTTCAACAAACGTGTAGGCGGCGGAGCAGGCAGAAAGTAAATAAAAGGTGTGGATTCTGCGGTGAATCCACACCTTTATATTTGTATAACCAACAAAAGCACACACATTCATGTTTATAGAACAACCCCCGCTGATACTCCGCTGGCTTTATCCACGCGCCTTCTGGCGAATGGACAAGAATGAAAAAGCGGTCTATCTGACTTTCGATGACGGGCCGATTCCCGAAATCACACCGTGGGTACTCGATTTATTAGACAAGTACAATATCAAGGCTACCTTCTTTTTGGTGGGCGACAATGTGCGCAAGCATCCCAAGGAATTCCAGATGATTGTAGAACGGGGACATCGTTTGGGAAATCATACTTTTAACCATATCCGGGGATTCGAATACCGAAGCAAGAACTATCTGGCCAATACGGACAAAGCAAACGAGCTGATCCATACCAACCTGTTCCGTCCGCCACATGGCCACATGCGCTGGATGCAGTACATGGTGCTGCGGCATAAATACCAGATTGTAATGTGGGACTTGGTTACCCGTGACTATAGCAACAAGCTGAATGGAAGACAGGTACTGAGGAAGGTAAAACATTATGTGAGGAATGGCTCCATCATTACTTTCCATGACTCCATCAAGGCAGAGAAAAACATGAAATACGCCTTGCCCCGGGCCATAGAATGGCTGTTGGAACAAGGCTATGAATTCAAGGTATTTGACTGATAAAGCAATCAATCTCTTGTTTTTCGTGGCGTATACGCATACCCTCTTGTATATGTATTATTTTATGGCAACTGCCAATGGATTACGTATCTTCCGGGCATATTCTTCCAAATATTTATTCCAATCGGTATCGGCTTCGAAACCATATTTGCTCCAGCCTGATCCCCAATAATAAATATACTCGGCTCCCGGTTCATAATCATTAACCGCCAACACATGGCCCAAAGCATCCCCACGTTCCTTCCGTTCCTTTTCGGAGAACACTTGGGCAAACGCTCCTTTGACGGTAGCCGGGAATACGGCTCCTATGTAAATCACTCCATTGTTATTGGCAGCATTCTCCGTAGAGTCTGCATAAGCTATATAGCCTGCGTCTGCATCAAAACTATATCCCATAGGATTCTGTTTGTGCAATACAATGCCGGTCACCACCGGAGTGATTTCCTGCAAATTGTCAAAAGAAACCACAGTCTTGTTCAACTGCGACCCCTTGTCCAAAGAAATGATACGCGTTTCTATCACACTTGAATCCCCTTTTACAACCAACGGATTATAGACCAACTTAGCTGTGAATCGGAGCGGACCGTTATCCAAGATTTCACAATCCTTGTAACAATAGGGATAAACAATGGTACTATCAGGGAATAAAGCAGCTGTTCCTCCACCCAGAGTCGGGCCCACTGCATAGCAGTCCATTCCGTTTCCATGATCTACATGATAAGAAATACCCCGGTTCAAGTCACCGTCATAACGATCCTCCACTACCGGTTCGGACACACTTTTAGTCCAGATATCATAACCAAAGGCACGCTCGCCCTTCTCCTGCAAAGCAGGACCGTATGCACGATAAGCGGCACGGTCATTCTCCCATGCCACATCATCCAAACGTTCGGGATATTGACGCCCGCAAGCAACCACATCCACCGGCTGCGGAGTTCCTTCTGCAATTGTATAAACAGCCGAGGCATCCCCTTTCACCGAAGCAGGAAAGATAAGCATATCATCGTATGTTATCTGATAAGGTACTTCAAGCCCGTTCTCGTCCAATACGATAACCTGTGCCGTATCGGGTAATTGTAGTTTGCCTGTTATTTCAGCCATAGAGATTTCCACCATTTCCCCATTTCTGTCAATGGAAAGCGGATTGGTTATAGTGACAGTCACCGGCTCCTTTTGCGAACAGGAAAACATAGCTAAACGCCGTTGCGACTGCTAAAAAGATTTTTTTCATACTATTTATTGTTTGTCGAACTGAAAGACAAAAATACAAAGAATCTGCAAGTATCAACAAAGACACAAGCAGATTCTTTCTATTTATATCTACTAATTATTTAGGCTGCTTACCAATGTAGGCCAGAATACCGCCATCTACATAGAGAATATGGCCATTGACGGCATTAGATGCTTCAGATGCAAGGAATACGGCAGGACCGGTCAATTCCTGCGGATCCAACCAACGGCCGGCCGGAGTCTTGGCACAGATGAATGTATCAAACGGATGACGACTTCCATCGGGCTGGATTTCACGTAACGGAGCTGTTTGCGGAGTAGCGATATAGCCCGGACCGATACCATTACACTGAATGTTGTATTCTCCGTATTCAGAACAGATGTTACGGGTCAACATCTTCAAACCACCTTTAGCGGCAGCGTATGCAGAAACGGTTTCACGACCCAACTCAGACATCATAGAGCAGATATTGATGATTTTTCCGTGTCCTTTTTCCATCATCGCAGGCAAAACCGCTTTAGAAACAATGAACGGAGCATTCAAGTCAATATCAATAACACGGCGGAAATCGGCAGCTTCCATCTCGTGCATCGGAACGCGACGGATAATACCGGCATTGTTTACAAGAATATCGATGGTACCTACTTCTTTTGCAATAGTGGCAACCATAGCCTGTACGGCAGGTTCGTCAGTAACATCGCATACATATCCGTGTGCCTTGATTCCTTTTTCAGCGTAAGAAGCCAGACCTTTATCCACCAATTCCTGATTGATGTCGTTGAAACAGATGGTTGCGCCCTGTTCTGCAAAAGCAGATGCAATAGCAAAACCGATACCATAAGAAGCGCCTGTTACAAGAGCTACTTTACCTTCCAAAGAAAAATTCAAATACTGATTCATGATACTTATATTATTAAATTAATGAAGTTATATGATTTATTTCAAGTCTGTAATCAATGAGAAGTCCTGATCACCGTAATCCAGATTCTCTCCACCCATACCCCAGATAAAGGTATAGTTGTGTGTTGCCGCCGCACTATGGATAGACCATTCGGGAGACAAGACTGCCTGATCGCCTTTCATCCATATATGACGGGTTTCATCCACTTCTCCCATAAAATGGCAAACAGCGTGTTCATCGGGCACTTCGAAATAGAAGTAGGCTTCCATACGGCGGCTGTGCACGTGCGCCGGCATGGTGTTCCACACACTTCCCGGTTTCAGTTCGGTCATTCCCATCTGCAACTGGCAGGTAGGCAATACCTGACTGACCAGCATCTTGTTGATGCAACGATGGTTGGACCCTTCCAATGAACCCATTTCAGCAACGATGGCATCTGCCTTGGTCACTTTTTTATCGGGATAGTTACGATGAGCGGTAACAGAGTTAAAATAGAATTTGGCAGGGTTCTTGACATCTTTACTTTCAAAAGTCACTTCCCGGTCTCCCGAACCCAGATAAAGCGCTTCTTTATAATCCAGTTCGAACACGGCATCTCCGGCTTTGACCACACCGGGACCGCCCACATTGAAGATCCCCATTTCACGGCGGGTAAGGAAATAAGGCGCTTTCAACGGATCGATAGCCTCCAGCTTCAATACCTCCTACGGGTCTGGCTCCTCCTACAATCATGCGGTCATACATGGAATAAACCATGTTCACCTCATTGTCCGAAAATACTTTTTCCATTAAGAAATCCCGTCGTATCCTTTGGGTGTCATAGCCTTTGGCATCTTCGGGATGCGCGGCATAACGGATTTCATAATTTGTCTTCATAAGCAGCTATTTTATGTTTTTATAGTATTCCGAATTATTTCGACTTGGGCAAAGTTACGAAACAATCTTGTTCCGATGCTGCAAAAATCGTTCAGAATAGGTATAAATTTTGTCCTATTATATGCAAAATCTGCTACTTAATACGTTTCAGAACATTCAAAAACTCAAATTCAACGAGATAAAATATCACAAAACTTATCTTGGAACGCACGCGCCCGGCTTAATTTCAGTACATTCTGATTGATGATAACAAAGGCCAGTTGATGTCCGTCAGCAGCTTTTACATAGCCTGCCAGCGAGCTGACTCCGGTTACAGAACCTGTTTTTGCATGCACATTTCCACGGGCCTTGGTCTGCTTCATCCGGTTTTGTAAAGTACCGTCCACTCCGGCTATGGGCAGGGACTCATAGAAAGGAAGAAAAAATTTCCCGATGATAGTAGGCATATTTCAAATACTCCAACAGTAAACGTGGAGAGATATAATTATAAACGGAAACACCGCTGCGTCCGCTATCTTATAGTTCTCCGGGTTAAACCCTAAAGCTGTTTTCATAAAGGCGTGAATGGCATCGGTTCCATCTTCTCCCGTCACCCGTTTATGCAGGGAACGCTTGGCAGCCAAATGATAAAACATTGATTCGGCGCACAGGTTATCACTTTTCTTCAAAGCTCTTTCCAACACTTCCTTGAGTGGTCTTCGGACGGTATAAAGCGTAACTATACTGTCGGCCGTTACAGGACAATCGGCATACGTGCAAGTTCGCGCTTCAATTCCTTTGCTGCGCAAACGGCTGACAAAGGTATGGAAAAAGAAATCTTTGGAAGTATATACATTCAATTTCTCAGTATAGGGATAAGAAACATTTCCGGAAACGGTAATGATATTGCCATTGCTGAGCCAGTTGCGGGTGATTTTCAGCTTCCCGGCTTGCGGATTACGGCTCACCCCGTGATTATGAACCTGATAATAATCGGAAACCGGCGTACAAACGACTTTAGGCAACGAGTCCTTCTGAGCAGGAGAAACCGATACATCCACGCAGCCCCTATTCAGCATGAGAGGGGAAAGATAGGGCTGGAAGGAGTAAGGAGTATCGTCCCAACACCAGCCGGAACCCCAATAAACCGAGTCTGTCATGGAAACATCCGCCGCAAGGGTGTCTGTCACATAACGGATGCCTTGACTTGCCAACGCATCTACCAGACGGTCCAGATCCTCGTCCATAAATTCCGGATCAAAACCGCCTATCAGATACAGACTGCCTTTCAACGTGTCATTTTCTATCTTTCCACGATAACGGAGACCGGTATCCATGGTATAATCCGCTCCCAGTTGCGCCAAGGCGGTAACCGAAGTGATTATCTTCTCAACAGAAGCAGGACGGTATAGTTTCTCGTCCTGATAACGGTAAACGGATTTCCCGGTGGTCAGATCGAATACGGCAATACCCACTCGGATGTTTTCAGAACTTCCTCATGCAGTAAAGCGTCCAGCCGCTGAGATAGCGGCTGGGCGTTTATGAAGTGAATAGATAAAATCAGTAAAAAGAAAAATAAAACTCGTTTCATTATAGTTCCCTGAATATCTCACCCACAGTAGGATGAGGGAATACATATCGTTTCCAATCCTCTATGGTCTTACCATCCTCAATAGCCATACCTGCCAATACAATCAGCTCGGAAGCAGGATTACCCAACATATGCGCTCCCAATACAGTACCGTCTTCGGCTGCCAAAACTTTGCAGACACCGTTCACTCCTTCATTCTCGCTACAAAACGCCCGGAGTAAGCCATCGGCAACTTAACGGCTCGATAAGGAATACCTGCGGCCTGCAAAGCTTCCTCGCTCATACCTACCCCGCAATCTCAGGATTTGTATAGTACCACACCCGGTATGGCCACGATAACTCATCGCATCTTCCTTACCTGTAATATGATGGACAGCCACTTCCGCCTCCACGCACGGCGGTATGTGCCAACAAAGAGACTCCGTTCAAATCACCGCATACATAGACACCGGGGACAGAAGATTGCAAATGTTCATCTACTTTGATGCATCTGCGTTCCGTCCATTCCAAATTCAGATTTTCCAGTCCGAAACCTTTTGTCACCGGACGACGGCCTACACTCATCAATAACTTATCAGCTGTAACAGTTCCTGCTCCATCTGCATTTTCGTATGACACAGTAATACCGGTCTCCCCTTTGGATACCCCTACTACTTTCGTACTGAGCAGGAACTTGATTCCTTTTTTGGCATATTCAGCCCGGAGCATGGCCGACAGCTCTTTATCCATGCCACCCAGGATTTCATCCAACATTTCGACCACAGTCACCTGTACTCCCAAACTGGTGAAGAAAGAAGCAAATTCCATACCGATCACTCCACCGCCGACAATAGTCAATGAAGCAGGTACTTCTTTATTATCCAGTGCATCACGGTGCGTCCAGTAATCCACGTTTTCCACTCCCGGAATAGGAGGAATAAATGTTTCACTGCCGGTACACAGCAGCAAATTCTCACATTCGTAGGTTTCCCCACCGCATTGGATGGTATTCTTATCTACAATCGTGGCTTCTCCCGTTACTATATTTACCTGATGCGCAGTCAGTTTTGCCTTGATTCCCAATACCAGCTTACGAACCACCTTTGATTTACGCGCCACAATCTTTCCTAAATCAAAAGAAGCTTCAGACACATTCACGGCATACTTTGAAGCATGTTTCGCATAATCATATACTTTAGCCGAATAAAGCAAGGTCTTGGTAGGAATACATCCCTCATTCAGGCAGACACCGCCCAGACTTCTTTTTCGAACAATACAACACTCAGTCCTGCCTTTCCGGCAGCTTCGGCAGCAGTATACCCTGCGGGACCTCCACCGATGATTGCAATTTGATATTTCATGGTATTTATTTTGGGTTAATTAGTTTTTATCTGTTCAAAACCTTCAACATTATTCCTCCTCTATCCTATGCTCCAGCCGCTTCACCAACGCATTGATAAATTCTTCCGGCTTTACAGGAACCAATGACAATAAATTTTTCTTCTCATAATGTATCAATACATATTTCGAAGGCATAATTCCACCGAATCCGGAACTTCGTTTCAGCTCCACATCCGTAATGTCAGTCAAGGGAATGGTCTTCCCTTTATAAAAACGACCATAATACACCACCAGCTTTCCATCCGCAGTCAGCGTATAAGTAGAATGGATAATACGTTCAATGGTAATGATCAGCCCCAATGCCACCACCAATCCTATCATTGCCTTCATACACCAGAAAGCAAATACCATGACGGCTGTCAGCAGTATCAGAAACAGATAAGTGCCTCCTGCTATCTTCACATGAAAAATTCGATTCATCATCTTATTGTAATTTGCCCGAAAGATAATAAATTTATCGTTTATCGACCTCATTACGGCGCAGAATAAGAGAATTTATCCTTTTTTTGTCCTCTTTACTGTACGTTTCATCTTCAAAGCATACAAATTTAATTCGATAGAAGATTCCGTTTCTGTTATATCACCCTCATCAGTCAGCAGTTCATTCAGCAGTTCTCCACTACGTTGTACCAGACTCTTCCTCTTTCCTCATCATACTCGGTAGCCATGATATTTACATTCCGTACTAATGTCCTTAACTTAAAGAATGATTCGATAATGGCAAAAGTAGTTGCGGTAGCTCTCGGACCTTTTAATATAGTAGCCAACATATACAATCCCCGTTCTGTAAAAGCTTTGGGGACAACGGTTGAATACTTCAAACTTTCTAACCGGTGGAAATTTTCCACCAGTTCCTGTTTTTCAGATAATTGCAAGCTAAAACAGTAATTTTCGAGGGTAATTTATCTGCATTATTTTTACTGCTTTATTTATATCCCTGGTTTCTACGCCATAAAGCTTAGCTACATCCCGGTCTATCAGTACTTTCTCACCCCTCAACTCAATTATAAGTTCTTTTACCTCACTTTCGTGAATGATTTCTTTATTGTTTTCCATCCTATTCTATTTAAAAATGCAGAAAGTTACACTTTTAATTTCATACTTGCATTATCTATTTCGTTTATTCTTCACGAAAAAAATAGTAAAAACAAGAGCAAAAGGTACAATGAATAAAGGTTTTTCGTAGCTTTGCACCCATAAAGCATATTATCATGGTTAAAAAATTCGATTTCCTTGTTATCGGCTCAGGACTTGCCGGAATGAGCTTCGCACTGAAAGTAGCTCACAAAGGTAAAGTCGCCCTGATTTGTAAAGCAGGACTGGAAGAAGCCAATACCTATTTTGCTCAGGGAGGTATAGCATCTGTTACCAACTTGAAAGTAGACAATTTCGAGAAACACATTGAAGACACGATGATTGCCGGCGATTGGATCAGTGACCGCGCGGCTGTAGAAAAAAGTAGTGCGAGAAGCACCTGCACAAATCCAGGAACTGATAAAATGGGGAGTGGATTTTGATAAAAAGAGGATGGAGAATTCGACCTCCACAAAGAAGGAGGCCATTCCGAGTTCCGTATCCTGCACCACAAAGACAATACAGGAGCTGAAATACAAACCAGCTTGATAGAAGCGGTAAAAGCTCATCCCAATATTACCATATTTACAGATCACTATGCGGTAGAAATCATTACCCAGCATCATTTGGGAATTATCGTCACCCGCCATACACCAGGCATCAAATGTTTCGGTGCTTACGTATTGAATGAGAAAACAGGAGAAGTGGATACGTTCCTGTCCAAAGTAACTGTAATGGCAACAGGCGGATGCGAAGCGGTATACCGCAATACAACCAATCCACTAGTAGCTACGGGAGACGGCATTGCTATGGTGTACCGTGCCAAAGGAGCAGTAAAGGACATGGAATTTATACAATTCCATCCCACCGCCCTCTTCCATCCGGGAGACCGTCCCAGTTTCCTCATCACCGAAGCCATGCGCGGTTACGGTGCTGTCTTAAAGAATCAAAGTGGCGAAGAATTCATGCAAAAATATGATCCACGCCTGTCATTGGCCCCACGTGATATCGTAGCACGTGCCATTGATAACGAAATGAAGCAGCGCGGTGAAGATCATGTATATCTGGATGTGACGCATAAAGATCCGGAAGAAACAAAAACATTTCCCCAATATTTATAAAAAATGCCTCAGCCTAGGCATTGATATTACTAAGGACTATATTCCTGTGGCTCCGGCTGCTCATTATCTGTGCGGAGGTATCAAAGTCGATCTGGACGGACAGAGCAGCATCAACCGTTTGTATGCTATCGGCGAATGTTCATGTACCGGTCTGCACGGAGGTAACCGTCTGGCTTCCAATTCGCTGATAGAAGCAGTGGTTTATGCGGACGCGGCAGCCAAACATGCACTAAATGTACTCGACCGGTATGACTTCAATGAGGATATCCCCGAATGGAACGATGAAGGAACCATGAACAATGAAGAACGGGTACTGATAACCCAAAGCATGAAAGAGGTGAACCAGATTATGGAAGCTTATGTAGGTATTGTGCGCAGTAATACGCGATTAATCCGTGCTTGGAACCGATTGGATATTTTATATGAAGAAACCGAGCGTCTTTTCAAACGCTGTAAGGCTTCACGCGAACTTTGCGAACTGCGTAACATGATTAACATCGGGTATTTGATCACCCGTCAGGCAATGGAACGGAAAGAGAGTCGCGGACTGCATTATACGATTGACTATCCACATGCCGCGGCAGAGAAGAAATAAGAAACTGATTTCAGAATCCACCAAGAGGGTGTGCCAAAAGGTCTAAATAATAAACATGGCTTTTGGCACGCCCTTTTTTTCGACCCAGTAGAAATCTAGCGGGGAGTAATAAAGAATTTTCTTTCAAACGCATAACTTACCTTGAACATCTTCTTTCTATTAAAAACTTTATTTCCTTTGTTCCTTCAGGAAGAATAGACTATCTTTGTTGTATTGGCATCCGGATACGAACTAAAGACAACAGAAGCAATGATGGAAAATATAAAAGAAATCCCCTATGGCATTGCCAACTTCGTGGAAGTGGCAGAGCAGAACATGTACTATGTAGATAAAACCATGTATCTGCCTTTGCTGGAAAAACAGCCCCGGAACCTGTTCTTTATCCGTCCCCGCCGCTTCGGCAAGAGTATCTTTTTGAGTATGCTGCGTGCGTATTATGACATAGCACAAAAAGAAAAGTTCCAGAAACGCTTCGGCAATCTATGGATAGCAGCCGCCCCACCCCCCTGCAAGGAAAATTTCAGGTGGTGTATCTTGATTTCTCGCGCGCCAGTGGCGGAAGCGGTTCACTGGAAGAAAATTTCAATAACTATTGCGGCATGGTGATGGACCTGTTCGGCAAAGTGTATGAGCCTTATTATTTTCCCGGATTTGCACAAAAGATGGAAGAACAGCCCGACTTTGTCAGCAAGTTGAACTACCTGAACCTGCATGCGGCTGAATCCGGAATGAGACTTTACCTCATCATCGACGAATACGATAACTTTACCAACATCGTTCTGAACGAGCAGGGAAAAGACATTTATCATGCCCTGACCCATGCCAGCGGATTCTACCGTGAAATATTCAAGAAATTCAAAGGCATGTTCGAGCGCATCTTCATGACCGGCGTCAGCCCCGTCACCTTGGACGACCTGACCAGCGGATTCAACATCGGCTGGAATATCAGTACCGACTACCAGTTCAACATGATGCTGGGATTCAGCGAAACGGACGTGCGCACCATGTTCCAATATTATAAGGATGCCGGACAGCTCCCGATCGACGCGGACATCGAAGCAATGATCCGGGAGATGAAACCGTGGTATAATAATTACTGTTTCGCAGAAGAAAGCCTGGAACGCGACCCGAAAATGTTCAATTGCGACATGGTACTTTACTACCTGCGCAATTACATCACGCTGGGCAAATCTCCTAAAGAGATGATAGATCCCAACACCCGTACGGACTACAACAAAATGAAGAAACTAATCCAGCTGGACAAGCTGGACGGCAACCGCAAGGGCGTATTACGTAAAATCACCGAAGAAGGGCAAATTATCACCAACCTGATCACCACCTTCCCGGCCAAGGAAATCGCCAAACCCGAAATCTTCCCCAGCCTGCTCTTCTATTATGGCATGTTGACCATCACTGCCACACGCGGCAGCCGCTTGGTATTGAGTATCCCCAACCTATAATGTGCGCAAACAGTATTACGAATTCATGCTGGAGGAGTACCAGGACAAACGCCATATCAACCTGAACAATTTGATGGACCTGTTCGATGAAATGGCTTACGAAGGCCATTGGCGCGAAACACTGGAATTCATTGCCCATGCCTACAAGGAAAATTCATCTGTACGCAGTGCCATGGAAGGCGAGCGAAATATACAGGGTTTCTTCACCGCCTACCTCAGCGTAAACGCTTATTACCTGATGGCTCCGGAAATGGAACTGAGCCACGGTTACTGCGACCTCTTCCTCATGCCGGACCTGATGCGCTACGAGGTGAAGCATAGCTATATTCTTGAACTGAAATATCTGTCGGTGAAGGACACGGAAGAGAAAGCCCGGACGCAATGGCAGGAAGCGGTGAAACAGATTAACGAATATGCTGCCGCACCCCGGGTATGGCAGTTGGTGCAGAACACGAAGCTGCACTGTATTATCATACAGTTCCGGGGATGGGAGCTGGAGCGGATGGAAGAAGTGTAGGCCTGTTCAAAACAACATGACAGTACGGATGAAAATTCATACAGGAAGTCAATTCACATTCAGAATCACTCTTTTATAAGACTTTAGATTAGGCGTTCCATTATCTGTAAGTTCAAGTATCAAATGTAACTGTTTGCCCGGATTATCCGGTACAATTATCTCCGTCCTCTTCTCATCGACGTGCTTTATAGCCACCTTTGTTTGCACACTGCCTGCTTCCCGATATTGCCACCATTGGTAAGACAATGAATTTTTATCAGGGTCAAATGAAGGAGAGGCATCCAGTATTATTTTTTCTCCCGGCCGGACTGTGCGTACACTTTCTCCCAATATCCGGGCAACAGGTTGATGATTTGCCTTTGAATATTCATCAGCCACGCACCAGTCGGCACGAGCCGCCCAGTCATTTTGTATAGCAGGCAACCAACGCTGGAAAGTATAATGCGAATCCGGCACACCGTTTTTCAAATCATTCCCATCTTGCATGTGATTGCCATTTTTATACTCCGGGCGTCCTCCCCATCCTCCTAATGTATAGTCTGTATGCTGTTCAAGTCCATTACGTATAAGAGGCATAAAAGAAGGAGTATCCCCCTCACTGGTATATTCCTGAGGATAGGCGGCACACAGTGGTCCGTGCCCATTCTTAATATGGTCAGCCAACCAAGGTTTATCCATGATCTGTTGCAACTCTTTTGAATTTTTACTAAGTCTGTTCTTAAAATAATAATCCACACTCATGTAATCCCATACATATCTCCATCATGATCCGGTGCGCCCGATTCATAAATAATGATTTCAGGAAGATTCTGTTCTATCCATTTTCCACCGCCGTCCTGATACCAAATACAATATAATCTGGCTTTTGATACCGCTTTTGCCCATTCTGCAGCAGAATATTTCTGCTTGATCTGCCATAAGGCATTGGCCTGGGTGTTGGCTCCACCCCATGCTAAAATATGAACAGGCCTCGGATCAGAATCAAGCAATGTCCTTATGATGAGCTGTGCCCCCTCGCTATCAGACAGTAAAGGAGGCAATTTATGCAAGTCCTCTCTGTTCTCATTACCAACCGCCAAGACACTTAGCAAATATTCAGCATCGGGATAATCGGGATTATGTTTCCTCAAATTAGGCAGACATTCCGCATATTTGGCAATTTGTGATTCGATCCATTTATCTTTACTATGTCCGTCTTTCTGTACCCCATTGACTTGAACAATGCCTGCGACATCATAATCAGAAGAATACATAAGAAAACGAATCATAGAACTTTGATCGTCAATCTCACCATCCGTAGTGACAATAACCCGGGGCTTCTCCTGCTGTCGGGCAACAGCAGATAACATTGACACAAACAAAAACAACATACAGCATAAAACAGGGGCAGTTTTCATATTACAAACTGTTAAATTAGTAGGCCAACACATTCCAAAGATCTCTGATACGTTGTTCGGGGTCCCATTTGCCATTGAATGTCCACTTGGCGGTAACGCCATGAAACTCCGGAGCATTCTCCGCCTCCTTCAAATTATCGTTTAACCAGCCACTATGCCCTCCTTCACGGGTACAACCATAATAATAGGTACGTAGCCCCCACGGACAGGGATCAAGCACTTTATCCGAATAAGCATAATGAATATTCCCGTCAAGCACATTCTTCGACATTTTACATTTGATGAGATAAAACTGGGAATCATGATGATAGCGTCCTAAAAGTGTCGGTGTCTTAGCATCAAATGAAGAATTGGTAATAACCAGTTTCTTGTTCTTGTCACCTCGTCCGTCATGCCAAATCATGGCACGGCTATCACCATAAAAATGGCAGCGTGTGGCATAGCACCATCCGCGAGGACAAAGAAAATCCACACCCGGACAACGAAGATAGAGATCGGCATGATAATACATACCATTGCTTCCGGGCGCCCACAAGGAAAGGGCATCGTTTCCATCGGCCCATACATTACTGTTGATGATGATGGTACGAGTGGCACGTCCAAAAATCGCCATCTGATGGATGGTCGTATTTTCAACGGCAGTTCCGTAATTGTTGTAAACAGTCAGTCCGCTAATAACACAATCATCCGCACCTTCCTGCAACACAATGACACCATTGCCTACCGGACGTCCATGATATTCCGTGATGGCACGTGTCTGGGCTGTTTCAGCCAAGACAATCCGCGTACTGTCACGGTTTTCCCCCACCAAAACAATATTAGGCCTGTCAATAATCACTTTTTGATGATACGTTCCGTTCAACAATAAGATTTTAAAAGGTACTGTCGGAATTTCCGGAGCCTTTTCAATAGCTGCCTGAATACTCTCTCCCCGGCTTTACCACCACATCAAAAAGCCCGTACGCTCTGCCATGGGACGACGATACATTTCAATAAGCCCGTTTTCATTCGCTCCTTTGGTTGCCAGACTGATTGCCACTTTATGCTTCGGATCATATTTGTCCGCCCATGCATTGTATATGGCAAAAAGCTCAGCCGGTCTGCTATTGTACCAACTATATCCGTTACGACGTTCTGTTCCTATTTCTTCCAAATGGCGACGTGGCAGCCCATCACGGTCACATACATACGGTTCACAATATTTCAAATCATAATAACGCGCCCAAATAGGCTTGGCTTGAGGATCTTCCACAAGACGAGTATCCCGCTCACCATTTGCCAGCACGATACGCTCGCATTTCAAACCGGTAAGTTTATACCTGTCAAACCATTTCATGGCTCCGTGAACCGCCCGCTTCACACGTGCGTCGGGTGCAGGTAATTCCATGAGCAGACGCACAATTCCGGCACTCTCCGCCGAACAATAAGACGGCAACTCATATGCACGTGCCGGTGCAGGCTTCAATGTTTCCCTATCATTCTGCTGACACCACACAGAAGGTTCTCCATCCTTTATAATTTGTGTAGCCAGTATACACTCTATTCCTTTATTAAAGGCTTTTCCCAAACGTACACACAAAGTCTTGTCTATCAAATCATCCTCATAAGGCGCTTTGTGATTCATCATATCACGTATCATATTCAATGTATTGACAATGGCATCGTCATTAAAAGTAATATGTACCTGATAACCACGCGGACCGGGCCAGAATTGCGGCCATCCTCCGTTTTCGTATTGACCACTCAGCAAATATTCCACTCCCTGGAGGAAAGCATCCCGATAACGTATATCCTTAGTCTGCCTATAAAGACGGGCTAAAAAATCATCTGGGCAGTTGTGGCATTATTATCTATCGTAGAATCATCACGACGTGATTTATCCTTTATCACTTTAGCCAGCTCTTTATCATTCATGCGGCGGGCCATATCTATATTCTTCGGCCAACCGCCCGTACAGCGTTGAAAAGCCAATACATTTTCAGCAATCCGCCGAGCTTCATCTGTCAGAAAGAAAGAATCCTGCTCCATACGTGCTATTTGTTTCCATTCCTTAGGATACGACTCATTATCCTTTTTATGAGCTCTTTGCTGCGCAAAGGAGCCGGTTGCCATGGCAAAGCCATAAAGCCAATAAACACTTTTTTGAATGTATTTTTCATTATTCCTATATGTTTTGATAAAAACCAGCAAACAAAATTATGCGTTTTCCAATCTGAATACAGAGAATATTTGGTCTTTTTCAGGCAGATTTTGCACAGACATCATCAAACCTATACAATTTTTTGATACTCTGCCCCTTTACCTATACATAAAAAAGCCTATCTATCACAGATCGGCTTTTCTATCAAATATCTGTCTTTCAAAATCCAAAGATTCTCAGAAGACATTCACATTATAATAACTATAAAACTTATCAAACCCCATTCTACTATCTAGCAGAACCATTACGCCATTTAGCCGCACCAATGTTCAACTGATAAATTTTTGACTCCATAACTTTACCTGTCTGATTGTAATACAAGTTTACACCATGCTCTCCAGCCGTACCATCAAGTGCATCTGCACGATGCATATATTGATCGTTATCAGCAGTAGCCTTATGTGGTGGATTTGGACTTACCATCAGTTCTAATGGAGAAATATCATCAACAAAAACTTCCAATGTTCCATTTAAAGTAGCAGAACCATTGTTGACCAAGGTGCCAAAATTATTTTTAGTCGCAGTCCATGGATTATTGCTAAAAATTTGTCCGTTGGATAAAAAAGTATTTGTAGAATAATTATTGTCAAAATTCAATGTCACATGTCCGGCTGTACCGTCTGCCATAGTCATTGTCTTACGGATATCAGCTCCTGCCATAGTCATCTTTCGGACATCACCGTCCTGCTTGGTCAAAACAATCAGGTTATTTTTCACCGTATAAGTACTTCCATCTGGAATATTACGCATATTGAAAATATTTCCTGCCGCACGAGTGTTCCAGTTAACCAAAGTATTGTTTTCAAACGTTATATTCCATGCCCCTCCCTTCCATGCACTCTGCTTGGTTTCACTGAAAAATGAAGGGAACGGACAATCATAGAAAGTGTTTCCACGAACCACAAAGCCCTTATATAAATTAGAAATTCGCATTATTCCCGGAACCGGCAATCCATGGATAACCTCCGGCACCATTACTATAATAGCCACAGTCAAAGAACTGGTTATCCTCTATCAAGACATGATCCCAAATTTTGTAATTAGGCCCCTGCTCACGAATGAACCCACGTACCAGACGCTTGAAAGTACAATTTTTCACCACAAAACTTTCCAAATGTACAGCCATACCATTAGAAAACATATTAATGAAATAATTACCTGTAGCCGAACCCAAACCGGCAACATTATCACCATAAGTAAGAGCCATTGGACAATCGAAATCAATATCATAAAATTCGAGCATCTTCATATAAATTTCTCCTCCTTCTCCAGCTTGTGGCTGGCGCCCGAACATCAAATTCATAGAATTAACATTAGTACCTGTCATATGCATACCACCTAACAATACTTTAGCACGTTTACCTGCTGCTACATCCTCAGGACGAGTACGAAGAACAAAACCTTTGCAGGTAGTTAAATTATCAAACATACAATAAGTCTTTCCACCTTCCAAATAATAAGTCTGTCCTTCGGCTAAATTTACATCGGAAATGAAGTCTGTTAAAAGGAAATCAATACGCATTGCATTGTATTTCAGAGCAGCCTCGTGCTGTATCAAAGCATTTTGATAAGCTTCATCTGAATCAAACCGGTCACGACTTGGAGCACTTAAGTCATGAGTTACTAAAATAGGCTCTCCCGGTTCTCCGTCTGAGCGGGCAGAACAAGTATTGTAATATGCATCCCATTTTACCTTCACATTCTCGTTGCGAACATTAATCACATAAACAGAGTTTTTCTGAAGTCCGTCAATATCTACATATCCCTTTTCAAAATCCTCATCGGTTAATTTATATTTTCTCCATTTTTCATTCACTGTTGATTCAGGATTATTAGGAGACGGATCTACTTCCAACCACTGATAAACAAAATTATCGTTAGCATCAAGCTGAAATTTTTCACGATAAATAGCCTTATCATCGTCTGATACCCCTTCTGTTACAGTTTTGAAAGCACGATTCAACATCACACGCATAGTAGTCTGTGTAGTCTTAGAAGCATCTACATAGACACAGAATGGAGTTGCATATCGATCAGAAGTGGTAATGCCCATCCATTCTGCCCACTGTCTGCCATCACCATGTCCATACCATTTGGATGCATGTGAAAAATCAGTCACATTATCATCTTTTGTTGATAACACGCGAATAGCAAAACGATAATCAGTGGAATACTGTTGATCTTTAATAACTAAATCAAGGACCTCCGGTCCTACAATGGTATCTAGTAACAAAAGACCGTTTTCGGCAGATGTACCCCAAGCATCTGCACCACCCGAAACATTTGGCTGTAGTGCCTGACGAATCTGGTAGCCCGCACAGTTATTCACTCCATACCAATAAAGATGAATATCATTGCCATTCGGTCCCTCTGCTTTACAATTATAAGCATAGTCATCCCCTTTTCCTCTATTATTATCACAAATGAACATAGTCATCCATTCTCTATCTATATTTGCCATTCCTTTCTCATCATCAGAACACGAAATACATGAGAAACCTGAAAAATAACATTAATGCATATAAAAAATATTTTTTTTCTATATTCTGTCCTTTTTATAAAATTATTTTATAGCCATACTAGTTCTTGTATACACCTGCTGAGCGTTGGATAGCCGCATTAGGATAAGGTAAAATATAACGTACAGGAGGTAAATCATTCACCTCAGGAACAGAATTACCATCCAGTGGTGATTCTGTTCCATCTTTGACCAACACAATCATTCCTTGTTCTGTATGACGAATATATCCATAGAATGAATATTTACATTGGTTAGTAGGCTCCGAATCATTGCTCCACTGATAAAATTCCGCCATCTTCCAAGTTGCTCCATCAACAGCTACCAAAGCTGTCGCTGGTTGATTAGCTGATTTGTAAGGATTATAAATATAGAGCATATCCAATATCTTATTGGGATAAGGATAGCCATAAACTTGATTTACATCCACACGCCATTCAACCGTTTGTGGAAGAACATGGTAATACATAGATTCGGGAAGATCATCCAAATAAGCACTACCATCATGTTCAGCTATATCATCTTCGAAGCCAGTAGAAGAACCGGCATTAGACATTCCTACAGAAAGATAGCGCAAAAAACTATAAACAATTTCCTGTCCATAAAGATTATTACGGACAAGATCTCTCCAGCGCATATTCTCACCCGCAAACTCCCCATTTACGTTCATCAAGCACGGCTTCAAAAAAGTTTCTTTAGAAGAAGCCACCTGAGCAATATAGGCAGAAACAACACTTTGGTCATCGAATGCCCGTGCATGGACTTGACGAAGTGACTCCTGAGCAGTGGCAGTAGGTCCTTCCAACTCATTAACAGCTTCGGCATTCATCAACAAAACATCCGTATAACGCATATAAGGGAAGTTAATACCTGTATTACTGGCACTCAAAATTGGTAAACTGTCCCGCATTCGCCCATAATTTAGACCATTTATTATTATGGACAGTATAATCCGCACGAATCATACAAGAATCCTGAGTAGCATTATTAGCACTGTTACCATAATACCAAAGTCCATTAATAAAATCTCGACGCTTATCATTCTCATCGAATGAATAACGGTAAAAAGCACTCAAACGTATATCACCTTTAGATTCTCCCCATACATTCTTACCCAATGTCTTTCCTTCATTAACGGTTGATGTAGGTCCTTGGGAATACCCTGTATTACCTGTAGACTCCTTAGCAAAAGGAATCTCAAAAATAGGATCACCTTTAGCAATAATTTCAAAATTGCTTTCCTTGGTAAAAATATCTTGATAAGAAGTGCCTACAGAGTGTGTCCCCGAAGCAATAACCAGGCTAGTATATTCTTTTACGATTTGATAATACTTCTGATAATCTTCCGGACGTTTCATCACACCATAACTATTTGCATTATTTTTATCCGGATGAAGTGAATAACCTCCGGCAGTCAATGCAATACGTGCAATTAATGCCCAAGCAAACTCCTTAGACGCACGTTCTACTGTTGTTGTTGTAGTAGAAGACATCTTAGGAGCAATATCCTGCAAATCTTCAATAAGTTTATTTTGGATTTCTTCGCGATTCATTACAGGAATCACATAATTATCACCTAATTGTGAGGCTGGCAGGAAAGTGAAAGGAATATCCCCGAACATCACTACCAGATCATGATAAACCATAGCACGAAGACACTTGGCTTCGCCCAACATCTGCATAACAGCGGTATTCTCTTCATTATAAAGCGGACCAGTTTCTACACCCCGGATAAAACGGTTAGCATCTTCAATAGCTTTATAAGAAGCTCTCCAATATTTATCAATTTCGCCACCTTGATCGTCACAATCAAAACGTGCATAGCTATTATGGGTTGCTACATTACCTGTATACATCTGCATATCAACATCACTGTTCAAATTAAAAGTTTTCTGATAGGCACTGCCATAAAGATCACCTACCAAGATAGAAGCATAAACACCGTTCAACGCACGGCTAATTTCTGTTTCTTGGCTGAACACAAAGTCCTCATTGTAACTTGATGGAGAATCCACGTCAAGGAAATCATTGCATGATATTAGAGTCAAAGTTGCTAATCCTATTATTAAAGTATTTTTTAATTTCATGTGCTTTCAAATTTAGAATGTAATATTAGTACCTAGTACAAAACTGCGACTACGTGGGTAACGGTTATAGTCCATACCACAAGTTAATCCTGTCTGAATATCCACTTCAGGATCATAACCCGAATACCCAGTAATAATAAACAAATTAGAGGCTGACACATAAAAACGAGCTTTCGAAATCCCCCATTAGAAGTCAGATTTCCAGGTAACGTATAGCCAACAGTCAAATCCTGACAACGCAGAAACGATCCATCCTCGATAAAATAGGAATGAGTTATTTTTTTGTCACATCCGTCGGATTCCAAAGTGTCCTACCTTCGTTTAATTCACGGTACATATCCAACGAACCATCAATATAGTAACATTTGTACAAGCATTCGCCATCACCATCACGGGTATAACGCCAACCTTTGTCGGCAAATGTGGAAAGCACATTGTAGAACTTATTCTTATTGCTTTCGGATGAGGAAAGCTGGTAAGCTGTCGCATTATTCACATCAAAATCAAGCATAAAGTTGAAGTTCATGGCAAAATCAAAACCCTTCCAATTGTCCGCTTAATCCAAAACCTCCCTGCACTTTTGGATTGGTATTACCTATAACAGTACGGTCATCTTCTGTGATATATCCGTCACCATTCAAATCCTTGAACTTGACTTTGCCCGGCAGAGTAGCTATGCCTGAATTAGAATCTCCTGAAATCTGATTGATTATTGTTTTTGGATGTTCCACACCGTCTGCATCCATAATAGGTGCATCTTTCGAAGTTCCGTTTTCAGCGGCCGTTGATCCCCAAGGTACTGCTTGCAAGTTATTAGTGGGATCAAAATAGAATTCATCCATTGAATATAAACCATCATATACAAAACCATAAATAAGTCCTACTTGGTCACCCACCTTCAAACAATAATCATTGTAACTTGATTTCCAACGGTTATTCTGATCCCAAATCACATTGTCTGTACCATTTAATTTATCAACTTTCATTTTATTCATACCTAAAGAAAGATTTGCGGAAAGCACATAATCCCTGCCACTGAGAATATCTCCTGATATAGTTAATTCAACCCCTTTATTAGTTACTTGTCCAATATTTTGCATCTGACTTACATAACCAGTTGCTGAAGGAATGTCCGATTTATAAAGTAAATCTTTCGTCGTATTCCAATAAATCTCCGGAGTAACAGTGAGACGACCATTAAAAAGCGTGATATCAGCAGCAAGATTACGAGTTAATGTAGTTTCCCATTTAATATTTTTATTGGCAAAAGTAGTACCCCCTTGATTACCATACCATTGCTCTCCAAACTGAGTTGCTTCTCCAAATCCAGGTCCGCCGGTAGAATTAACAGTATATAAATAACGCCACATATCATCACTGATACGATTATTTCCTGCCAACCCTATAGCTGCACGAAGTTTTAACTGATCAATCCATTTTATATCTTCCATAAACTTTTCTTCTGAAAGCACCCAAGCACCTGATACTGAAGGGAAATATCCCCATTGATTACCTGGAGCAAATTTAGTGGAACCATCAGCACGCATAGTTACAGAGAGTAAGTATTTGTGGTTATAGTTATAACTTGCCTGCCCAAAGAAAGAAGCAGTGCGATCTGGAGTCGAAAGTGATGAAGTTGACTCCTGCGGTGTACCGAATCCCATATTATCCCAAGCCTGTCCAGCCTCAAATGCACGTGGGAAATAACGATTCTTTTGGAAGTTCTTCTTATTTTGGCTATGATAAATTTCTTGCCCCAATAACATGGAAAAATTATGCTTATCTTTAATAGAAAAGCCATAAGATGCCGTGTTAGTCCAAATATATTTAAAAGACTGATCTTTCTGAATACTTGCTACAGGCAACGAATTATTTTTTGTACCTTCACCTGTCAAGGCACCCCAAAAACGATATTGATCTTTCCAGTTTAAACTAAGAGTGGCTTCTGTACGAAGCACCAATCCTTTAACAGGCTTCCATTCCAATGAAATAGCATTAGTATAGTTATAAGCATACTTATTCTGTTGATTAATGGCAATATCACTTTTCGGATTAGTATAAGTAAACAATGCTTCTTCATCAGGGTCAGCATAAGAAGGATCTATATATCCGAATTCACGTAATCCGTTAGTGGGTCTATAACGGAGTACATCAATAATACCGCCTGTACCAATATTATCACCTCCAGCTCCTTGATCACGGCGAAACGTAAATTTAGGATTGATATGCAATGTCAAATTTTTAGTTATATCAATAGCTGTCTTGATATTCAAAATTGGTACGGCGCACACCCGACCCCATAATAATACCTTTATCTTCGCTTTGAGTAAGAGAAGCAGTGAAGCGCATCTTATCTGTACCTCCACCAATAGTTACATTAGTAGAATAATTGATAGGATTCTCTCCCATTACCTCATCCTGCCAGTCATGAGTAGGCAAAGAATAATACATATCCAAATCTTGCGGATTGCCAAAATTAGCACGGAAAAAATTTGGCATTGCTAGAACGGCTACCATTACACGCCGACCATTCATATTGATAACGTGCAAACTCTGCTGAATTCATTAAATCTAATTTTTTAGACAAATGACTAGTAGACAAATGGGCATTGAAACTTACCTGTATTTTTCCAGCTTTGGCCGATTTAGTAGTAACAACCACTACACCATTACCGCCCTTAGCTCCATAGATTGCCGTGATAGAAGCATCTTTCAATACATCAATAGTTTCAATATCGTTAGTATTGATATCAGACAAGCGCCCTCCTGAAAAAGGAACACCATCCAATACTATTAATGGATCATTACTTGCCGTAATAGATGTTGTTCCTCTGACCTGTATAGTTCCATCAGCCCCTGCCATCCCCGTATCGATAACACGAACACCTGCTACACTTCCT
>ENA-OPZN01000130-OPZN01000130.1-human-gut-metagenome-genome-assembly--contig:-NODE-130-length-29465-cov-4.361783_pt1 | contig 29465 bp, 29 predicted proteins | sample MGYA00242483_ERZ504503 | MGnify/ENA primary metagenome ERZ504503 (study PRJEB26092, sample SAMD00036285) | human gut metagenome | host: Homo sapiens | study: EMG produced TPA metagenomics assembly of... | reverse complement strand
TGGGGCTACTCCCCTCAGTCTCACTCCGTTCGACAGCTCCCCTCACAGAGGGGAGCCAAGAATGGTTACGCGAGCAATTCCTTGACGGCGGCGATGACGGACTGCAGACTCTTCTTCGCGTCACCGAACAGCATCTGGGTGTTGTCTTCGAAGTAGAGCTCGTTCTGGATGCCGGCGTAGCCCATACCGCGGCCGCGCTTCATGACCACGACGTTCTGGGACTTGTCGACGTCGAGAATCGGCATGCCGGAGACCGGGGTGCCGGGACGGCGAGCAGCCGGGTTGGTCACATCGTTGGCGCCGACGACCAGAGCCACGTTGGCCTGCGGGAACTGCGGGTTGATCTCATCAAGATCCACGAGCTCCTCGTAGGGCACGTTGGCCTCGGCCAGCAACACGTTCATGTGGCCAGGCATACGGCCTGCGACCGGGTGAATGGCGTAGGAGACTTCCACGCCGTGGCCCTTGAGCAGTTCGCCGAGGTCAGCGAGCTCGCGCTGGGCCTGAGCCTGAGCCAAACCGAAGCCGGGCACGAAGATGACCTTCTGCGCGTAGACGAGCTGAACGGCCAGATCGTCCGGCGTGGTCTCCTTCATGGTTCCTTCCGGACCATCGCCAGCAGCGGCGGCGTCAGCACCACCGCCGAAGCCACCGGCCAAGACGGAGAGCAGCGGGCGGTTCATGGCCTGAGCCATGAGGATGGACAGGGTCACACCTGCGGAACCGACGAGTGCGCCGGCCACGATCAGGGCGACATTGTCAATCGCCAGACCGGACATAGCCACAGCCGTACCGGTGCATGCGTTGAGCACAGAGATGACGACGGGCATATCGGCGCCGCCGATCGGAATCACGAACACCAAGCCGTAGCACAGGGCGAACACGGTGGTCAGAATCGACCACAGCAGACGCTGTTCGGGCTGGACGCACAGCATGACCAGCGAGACGACAGACAGCACGGCGAACAGAATGTTCCATACGCCCTTGCCCGGCAGGTTCAGCTTCTTGACCCACTTGATACCCTGCAGCTTGCCGGCTGCGATGAGCGAGCCGGTGAAGGTCACAGAACCGATGAGAATACCGAGACCAGCGGTGATGAGCACCACGATGTCCGGGGTGCCTTCCTTGGTCAGGATGTCGTTCAGGGCCACGAGTGCGGCGGCGCCACCACCCACGGTATTGAACACGGAGACCAGCTGCGGCATATCGGTCATCTTCACCTTCTTGGCGGAGACGACACCGGCCACGGCACCGATCAGGATGCCGACGACCAGCACCACCACGGCGACAATGTTCACGAAGCCCTTGGCGAAGAGCACGATGAACGCCATGAGCACGGCCACGACCATGCCGAACGCGGAGATCTGGTTACCCTTGCGGGCGGTCTTCGGCGAATTCATGAAATGCAGACCGACCACAAACAGGACGGCAGAGAACAGGTAGACGAACCAAGCGACGATGTCGATGGCGCCAACGGTTGCGGAGGTCATTACTTCGACTCCCCCTTCTTCTCGTTCTTGCTGGACTTGAACATCTCAAGCATGCGGTCGGTGACCACGTAGCCACCAACGACGTTCATGGTGCCCAGCACAGCGGCCAGGAAGATGAACACGTAGGCCAGCGGTCTATTGGCTTCGGCTGCCACGATCACAACGCCGACGATGACGATGCCGTGGATGGAGTTCGCGCCGGACATAAGCGGCGTGTGCAGGGTGGCGGGCACCTTGCCGATGACCTCGATGCCGATGAGCAGCGCGAGGACGAACAGGGTAATGGAAACGACGAGAGTAGGCATGGTATTCCTTCTTCCTTACTTCTCGGACTTCTCGGCATCGGCAGCAGCTGCCGGGGCGGCGGCGCGGCCGGCAACCACCAGCGCGTCGTCGAGTTCTTCGGTGAGATCCTGGCCGAGCTTGCCGTCACGCACGAAGTGCACGAGGATGTCGGCCACGTTGCGCGAAAGCAGGTTGGATGCGGTGGTGGCGACGCCGGAGGCCAGGTAGGGAGCGCCGATCAGCTTGACACCGCCCTCGGTGACCTGCTCACCAACGGCGGAGCCTTCGACGTTGCCGCCGAGGTCGGATGCTGCGCAGTCCACGATCACGGCACCACGCTTGAGACCCTTGACGCCGGCTGCGGTGAGCAGCACCGGGGGCTTACGGCCCGGGACCTTGGCGGTGGTGATGATGATGTCAAAGCCGGCGGCCTTTTCGTCGACGGCAGCCTGCTGCTGAGCCTGCTCTTCGGCGCTCAGCGCGCGGGCATAACCGCCCTCGCCCTGGCCCTTGGAGAAGTCAAGTCCCAGATCAAGGAACTTCGCGCCGAGGGACTCGACCTCGCCCTGGGAGGCGGGACGCACGTCGTACGCGGTGACGACCGCGCCAAGACGCTTCAGCGTACCGATGGCCTGCAGGCCGGCGATGCCGGCACCGAGCACCAGCGCCTTAGCCGGGCGAATCGTGCCGGCGGCGGTGGTCATCATCGGCAGGAAGGAACCGTAAGCATCGGCGGCGGTGATGGCTGCCTTGTAGCCCATCACGGAGTTCTGAGAGGTCATCTCATCCATGGACTGGGCGCTGGAAAGCTTACGGGGCAGCTTTTCGATGGCGATGCCCACCAGACCGGCCTTCTCGAGCGCGGCCACGTAATCGGCATCGGTGAAGGAACCGAGCATGCCAATGACCCACTGGCCGGCCTTGAGCTTGGCCACGGTCTCGGCGGACGGTCGGTCCACAAAACCGAGCGCGTCGGCTTCGGCGAGCACCTCGTCACGGCTGGTCACCTTCGCACCGGCCTTTTCGTAATCCTCATCGGTGTAGTCGGCAGCAATGCCGGCACCTGCTTCAATCAGTGAGGAGACACCGCTCCTCTTCAGCCGGGTGACGATATCCGGCGTCAGCGCGACGCGGGATTCCGTTTCGGACGTTTCGTTCAAAACGCCGAACACCACGGTGGCTTCTGGGTTTTGCGCCATGAGAGCCCTTTCTTGTTCTACTTCAAAATGGACATGGTTATCCGCATGGTAAGTGTAGTCGAAAGGTAAAGACCATGACTTGAGATTCCGCCAATCGAAATAGAAACGAACCCGAAATTAGTAAGAAATACGAATGTGTCCATGTGCATTGCGGATGAATTGCTCGGAAGTCGTCCAACAATCACCCGGCATCGATCAGCAACCAACCGCTCAATAATTATCGACAATCACCGTTTCGTAGCTCACGGTTACTCAACAATATCGGGACCTGTGCAATATTTTGCCACGCACTCCCCTAACCCGCCAGAATCCTACGGTTGCGTAAGGTGACGAGTTCGGTTTGGGCGATTACAATTTGAACTTTGAGAAGCGTTCGCCTCATGGCTGGACGACACTGAAAGGTTTACAGGAGCAAGACTTGTCGGTTATCAATTCCTTCACGCAGCACACGATCAATCTCACCCGTAAGGCGCTCAGGTTGGGATCCGACTTCGTCCACCCGGTCCACGACGACACCCCGGACGAGCCCGATTACCTGTCCAACGCCGACGTGCCGGTCGAGACCAATATCGCTTTGCCTCACAGCGACGATTGGGACGACGGCCACCTGACCGTCACCGACATCGACCCCGCCACCGGCCTGCTCACCACCTCCACCGAAGGCAATCCGCCGCTGGACGAAGGTACGTCCATCTACGACCTGTATGCGGACCGCGCCGAACGTATGGGCGATGAGCCGCTGTACACCTACAAGTCCGGCAACGATTGGGTGACCGTCACCGCCAACGAGTTCCTGGCTGACGTGCGTGCCGTGGCCAAGGGCCTGATTCATTACGGCCTGAAGAAGGGCGATGCCGTGGCATTCATGTGCCGAACTTCCTACGACTGGGACCTGACCGACGCGGCGATCATGGCGTGCGGCGGCGTGCTCGCCACCATCTACGACACCGATTCCGCCGAGCAGATTCGCAATATCGTCAACAACTCCGATGCCCGACTGCTGATCGTGCAGGACACGGACATGCGTAAGAAGGCGGATGGGGCCGTCGAAGAGTGCCCGTCCCTGGAGCACATCATCACCATCGAGACCGGTGGCTTGGACGAGATCAAGGCCTACGGCACCACGGTCTCGGACGAGGAGCTGGACGAGCGCATCGATTCGGTCAAGAAGACCGACCTGTGTTCCATCGTGTACACCTCCGGTTCCACGGCCGCGCCGAAAGGCGTGGAGATGACCCACGAGCACTACTGCCAGACCGCGCTGAATCTGCCGGCCTACATGCCCGATCTGCTGCACGACAAGAGGAACACCATCCTGCTGTTCCTGCCGCAGGCCCATTCCTTCGCCCGCGCCATCAACTACATCGTCGTCTCCTCGAACGTCCGCATCTACATCGCCACCGGCATCAAGACGCTGATCAGCGATCTGCAGGTGGCCAAGCCCACTCTCATGATCGTGGTGCCGCGCGTGCTGGAGAAGGTGTACAACGCCGCGTCCCAGAAGGCCGGCCACGGCCCCAAGGGCGTGGTGTTCGCCTCCGCCGTGGTGGCCGCGCAGAACTATATGAAGGAGGTCTCCGCCAATGGCAAGGCAGGTGCACTGACCCGCACTCGCCGCGCTGCCTTCGATCCGATTGTCTACTCTTGCTGCGCGAAGTGCTCGGCGGTCGCGCCAAGTGGATTGTGGCCGGCGGTGCCCCGCTTGACCCGGAACTGCTGGCTTTCTTCCGTGGCGCGGGTGTGCCTGTATACGAGGGCTATGGTCTGACCGAGACCACCGCACCGTGCGCGTTCAGCCCGCTGGGTACGCCGTTCCACGCTGGTTCCGTGGGCATCGCATTCCCCGGATTCTCCCTGCGCATCGCCGAGGACGGCGAAATTCAGGTCAAGGGTCGTGCCGTGTTCCCGCGCTATCACAAGAACGACGAGGCCACTGAGCTGTCGTTCACCGAAGATGGCTGGTATGTCACCGGCGACTTGGGCCGTATCGACAACGATGGCTTCCTGTACATCACCGGTCGTAAGAAGGATCTGATTATCACTGCAGGTGGTAAGAACGTCTCCCCCGGCCCGATCGAGGAAGTCATTCAGCGTTGCGAGTTCGTCTCCCAGGCGCTGGTGCTGGGTGATAAGCGTCCGTTCATCTCCGCATTGGTGACGCTGGACGAGGAGTCGCTGCGCCCGTGGCTGGCCGCCAAGGGCCTGGACGAGAACATGCCGCTGGAGGATGCCGCCAAGAACGCCGCCGTGCGCGCCGAAGTGCAGAAGTGGGTCGATCAGGCCAACGAGGGCGTCTCCCGCGCCGAGTCCGTGCGCAAGTTCATCATCCTGCCCGAGGAGTTCACTCAGGAAAACGGCCTGATGACCGCTTCCATGAAGGTGATTCGTCCCAAGGTCATCAAGCGCTACTCCACCCTCCTCAACACCCAGATGTACACGAAGCGGAAGTAAACCGTATAGCAAAAGCTCCCTCTGACGAGGGAGCTTTTTTCGTCTATAAGCCTTAGAAGCCCAGGCGCTCCAGCTGCTTGGGGTCGGACTGCCAGCCTTTGGCTACCTTGACGTGGAGGTCGAGCTTGGCTTTTTGGCCGACGATGCGGTTGACCGGGGTGCGCAGCTTCTTCTTGACGTAGGTGAGGTTCGAGGCGCCCTTGCCGATGATGATCGGCTTCTGGGAGTCACGCTCCACGTAAATGGACACGTTGACCTGCGCCTTGCCGTCATAGCCCTGACCGGTCTCGTTGTCTTCCGGATAGTCGATGGAATCAACCACCACGGCCAGCGAATGCGGCAGCTCGTCGTCCAGGGTCTCAAGGAACGCACCGCGCACGAGTTCGGCGATGGTGTCTTCCGGACGCTCCTCGCTGATCTGATCGTCCGGGTACATCTGCGGACCCTCGGGCGTGTGCTCAATGAGCACGTTCTTCACTTCAGCCAGATTGTCGTGCTTCAGAGCGCTCACCGGCACGATGTCCGAGAAATCGGCGAAATCGTTGATTTCGATGAGCTTGTTGATGAGTTGCTGACGGCCAAGCTCGTCGATCTTGGTGACGATGGCAATCAGCGGGATGCGCCACTTGAACGTACCGTCCTCACGCTTGGTGGCGAAGTCGGTACGCAGTCGGGAGAGAATACGCTTGTCGCCGGGGCCGATTTCCTGATCGGCGGGCAGCAGGAAGGCCACCACGTCCACATCGGCCAGAGATTCGTCGACCACGTCGTTCAGACGCTGGCCGAGCAACGTACGCGGACGGTGAATACCGGGCGTGTCCACGAGCACGAGCTGCGCGTGGTCGGCGGTCAGGATGCCGCGGATCGCCTTACGGGTGGTTTCCGGGCGAGAGGATGCGATGGCGATCTGCTTGCCGATCAACGCGTTGATCAACGTGGATTTGCCGACGTTCGGGCGGCCGACCACGGCCACGAATCCGGAGCGATACGGCACGTCCTGCTTGGTCACGTTCGCCGTTTCACCGGTCGCGTCGACTTCGGCAACGCCGGCAACATCGGAAGCATCGGTAACGTCAATGTCATCGACGTCGTTCGTGCTGTTGTTCTGATCGGTCATATCACTCCTTGCTGGCGGTATCATCGCCTTCGACGGGCTCGCCGTCAGTTTCCTCATGGGTCTTGTTATTTTCCTCGCCGCCCTCGACGTGCGCCGGTTCTACGACGATGGTGGACACCTTCTTGCGGCGTCCGGCGGAGTCCACGGCGGTCAGTCGCAGACCGCGCGTCACAGCCGAGGCACCGACAATCGGCACTCGGCCCAGAATCTTGGTCAGCAGGCCGTACACGGTATCGACATCGTCTCATCAATGTCGATCTCGAAGATCTCCTCCAGATCGGCAATCGGCGTACGGGCGGGCATCTTCCACTTGTTGTCTCCGATTTTCTCCGGCTCAGTACGCTGGGTGCGGTCGTGCTCGTCTTCCAGCTCGCCGACGATCTGTTCGATGGCATCCTCGATAGTCACCATGCCGGCGATGCCGCCGTACTCATCGACCACCACGGCCACATGCTGGCGGGAACGCTGCATCTCATGGAACAGGTCGTCCACCGGCTTGGATTCGGGAACAAGCAGCGGCTGCCGGACGATGGATTCGACCGCGCGCTCCATGGCCGCCGGGTTGAAGGCGGTGGCACGCACGGCATCCTTCAAATAGGCCACGCCGATCAGGTCATCCACATCCTCACCGATCACCGGCACGCGGGAGAAGCCGGAGCGGGAGAACAGTTTCAGCGCGGAAGACAGTGTGGAGTCGCGCTCCATGCAGATCATATCGGTGCGCGGCACCATGATCTCGCGAGTCAACGTATCAGACAGGGTGAGCACGTTGCGCAACATTTCGGAGACTTCCGGATCGAAGTCGTTGGACTCCACCAGTCGGTCGATGGCGGCCTTGCCCTGCTCGAGCTGAATCTTCTCAAGCTCCTCGTCGTCGGACAGATCGGAGTCCTTGGAGCGGCGGCCCGGTCCCTTGGAACCGGACTTGTCGCCACCGATGCGTGCGAACGGCGTGAGCTTGGTGGCCAACGACACGATGCGCGAGTTGGAAATCATGATGCCGACCGGCTTGGCCATGCCGGCGGTGCGCGGGCGGACCAGTACGGAGACCACGGCTACGATAATCGCGAACAGGAATCCGGAGAGCAGTTCAATCCACAGTTCCGCACCCCACAGGGATGCGATGGAAGACACCAGTACGCCGTCGAGCACATTGCAGGCGATGCGGAAGAACGCACAGCTGCCGGCGGTGGCGTAACGGTCGGCGATGAGCCGTTGCACGCGATGAATCTTGTCGATCTTCTTCATCTTGAGGAACTGGCTTGCTTCGGAGTCGGTCTGCACCTCGAGGATGAGATTGTTAAGGCTGGCTCGCGTTACGCGGGCCACGGCGCCTTCAGCGGCGGCCATGGTCAGCGAGAGCCAGACGAACAGGGCCGCCACGAGTACAAGAATGACGGTGATGGCGATCGGCGTGGTACTGGAATACTCCATAATGATTTTTCGGTGTCCTTGAATGTCCTTGAACGGTATCGAATAATCCGGATTTGGTGTGATTGATTTGGGAGCTTATTTGGAATCGAGGTCGCGGCCAGCACCGTGCGCGGCGTCGTACAGGGCCAGCGCGTCGGGTGTGCCGGCGGGCAGCGTGGCCTGCACGTTGGCATCGTGGCGTAGGGCGAAGAAGGTGAGCAGCAGCTGTCGCTGCAGGCCGAACATCTGGCGCTCCTGCTCGGGGGTCACGTGGTCGTAGCCGAGCAGGTGCAGGATGCCGTGGATGGTGAGCAATAGCATCTCCTGCATGGTGCTGTGCCCGGCTGCGGCAGCCTGTTGGGCAGCGACCCACGGGCAGATGACGATGTCGCCGAGCACTCCTTCCATCACGGTTTTGCCGTCGCCGGGGCGCAGCTCGTCCATCGGGAAGCTCATCACGTCGGTCGGGCCTTCGAGGTTCATCCAACGCATGTGCAGTTCGGCGATGGGATCGGGATCCACGAACATGATGGTCAGGTCGGACTGGGTGCTCACGCGCATCTGGTCGAGTACCCAAATACCCAAATCGGAGAAGACCTTGGGGTCGATGACCCACTGGGTTTCATTGGTGACGTCAACGCTCATCGTCTGTCTCGCTTTGGTTGGTTGAATCCGCTTGCTGGCGGGCATCGAAGTCGGTATGGTTGCGGCGGCCCTTGCGTTCGATGTCGCGGTGGTCGCCGGCGATGGCGGAGTGACGGTCGTAGGCGGCCACGATCTGTCCGACCAGCTGGTGACGTACCACGTCCTCGGTTTTGAGATGCACGAATGCGATGTCGTTGATGCCGCCCAGGATGCGTTCGATGGTGGCCAGTCCCGAGCGAGGCACGGTCAGGTCCACCTGCGAGATATCGCCGGTGATGACCATCGTGGTGTTGAAGCCCAGACGGGTCAGGAACATCTTCATCTGCTGTTCGGTGGTGTTCTGAGCCTCGTCGAGGATCACGAACGCGTCGTTCAGCGTACGGCCGCGCATGTAGGCGAGCGGCGCCACTTCGATGGAGCCGTCGTCCATGTACCGCTTGAGCTGGTCGGCGCCGAGCATGTCGCCAAGCGCGTCGTACAGCGGGCGCAGATACGGGTCAACCTTGTCATTCAGCGTGCCGGGCAGAAAGCCGAGGCTTTCGCCGGCCTCCACGGCCGGGCGCGTGAGGATGATGCGGCGAATCTGCTTGTCCTGGAAGGCACGCACAGCCTTGGCCACGGCCAGATACGTCTTGCCGGTGCCTGCGGGGCCAATGCCGAAGGTGATGGTGTGCGATTCGATGGCGTTCACGTAGGCCACTTGTCCGGCGGTTTTCGCACGGACCGGCACGCCGGCAGCAAAGGTGATGACGCCGGGAACCGTGGGCTTGCGGTACGTCGGGTCGTGGGAGCCGGCAGAACGTGCATGGGCGCGTTCGTTTGAGGTCGATTGCGCCAGTTTGTCACGCACCGGGCCGTGACCGGGATGTTCGAGGCGCACGTGGTTCTTGAGCACGTTCTGGTCGAGCATGCGACGCACGGTGTCGGCGTCCATAGGCGCGGTGTAGGCGGCTTGGATGATGGTATTGACCAAATCCTCGGCCTGTGCGGCCTGGGCTTCGGTCTGCTTGGAGCGGGAGACGATCGCCACGCGGTTGCCGCGCACGATAATCGTCAGGTCCGGAAAGGCGCGCTCTACCTCGCGAATGACCTCGTCAACCGGGCCGAGCACGGCGACGGGGTCAAGTTGGGGCGGGATGGTGATGGTACGTGTAGTCGTTGCCACGAAGCGGATATTCCCCTACTACTCGTCGAGCTTTTCGCCGGTCATCACGTGCGCGTGCACGTGGAAGACGGTCTGGCCGGCGTCGAGACCGGTGTTGAACACCAGTCGGTAGGCGCCGTGAAATTCCTTGTCGGCGATGTTCTGCGCAATGGAGACGATGTGGGCCAGCTCGGTCGGGTCACCGGCGGCAAGTTCGGCGACGTTGGCGTAGTGCTTCTTGGGCACCACGAGCACGTGGACCTTGGCCTTGGGATTGATGTCGTTGAATGCGTAGGTCGTCTCGTCCTCGTAGACCTTGCTGCTGGGAATCTGCCCTGCGATGATCTTGCAGAACAGGCAATCGTCGGATTCGCTCATCATGCTCCTTGGTTTGATGTTGCTACGCACCAGCTTAGCGCGTGGGCGTTACTCGTAACGTCCCAACACCCGAGACAACAGCGACAACGCTACAGGACCGGCCGTCGCGGCTCTCAGAATATTGCGCCCCAGTACGCAGCTCACCGCTCCGGCCTTGACGAAATCAGCTACCTCCTGCTCACTGATGCCGCCCTCAGGCCCGACCACCACACTGACAGTCCGCGGCCGGCCGTCCTGGAGCGTGCGTTCCACCAACTGCGCAACCTTCTCCTCCACGCCGGACCACGTATCGGTAGCATCCTGATGCAGCACAATCACCACATCGCCATGCACGCAGGCCCTGCGGCAGATGGCCACGACCTCCTTGCTGGACGCGCACGCCTCCAGTTGCGGCTTAAAGGCGCGCCGCGACTGCTCGGTGGCGGCATCCAGTACCGAATTCCACTTCTTGTCTGTACGGCCGACCTTCCACTTGGCAATGGATCGGTCCGCCTGCCATGGCACCACTTGGTCGACGCCAATCTGAGTAGCCATATCGATGGCCTGCTCATCATGGCCGGTTTTCGCCAATGCCTGAATCAGCGCCAAACGGGTGAGCGGCTCGGGTTCGCGCCCCACTTCCACGACTTCAGCCAGTCCGGCTTCAGGATCGGCCATCACTGCCTGGATTCTCAAGCCGTTGCCGTCGGAAAGTTGCAGGCTGTCCCCTGCCTTGAGTCGCATGGCCTGCACGGCATGGCGCTTGATGTGAGCGGGCAGGGTTAGCTTCCAGCCGGCGTGGAGTTCGTCGCTGTTCACCGGGACGTCGTCGACCTGCGGGTCGAAAAGAAAAAGGGCATCAGTCATGACTTCAAGGCTACACGCGACACGCCGGGCACACGCGCGAATTGCATCCCTGTAATTTCATGCTAAGCTATCTACTCGTTGTCCAAACGACACCTGCCCGGGTGGCGGAATGGTAGACGCGCTAGCTTGAGGTGCTAGTGCCTATTTTATACAGGCGTACGGGTTCAAGTCCCGTCTCGGGCACAGATAAACCCCTTGCATTGCAAGGGGTTTTTCGTTATCTGCACACACGAAAGGCCACCAATGCAGTTCATCACGCTGGACACCGTCGACGACCCGCGCGTCGAAGCGTATGTGAGCCTCACCGAAATGCAGTTGCGTAATCGCTTGGAACCAGCCAAGGGCGTGTTCATCGCCGAGTCCCCCAAGGTTATCGACCGCGCGCTGGCCGCTGACCGCGAACCGCTGTCACTGCTGGTCGAGGAACCTTGGCTGGAGGGCATGAAAGACACCTTCGACTTCATCGACGGGCGCTGGGGCGCGGATATTCCCGTCTACGTGGCCTCACCTGAGCAGCTCAAGCGTCTGACCGGCTACCGTTTGCATCGCGGCGCCCTATGCGCGATGCGACGCTGGCCGTTGCCCTCCGTAGCCGAGGTCTGCAAGAGCGCCCGCCGCGTGGCAGTAATGGAAAACATCGTGGACCACACCAATGTGGGCGCACTGATGCGTTCGGCGGCCGCGCTCGATGTGGATGCCGTGCTGGTCACACCCTCCTGCGGTGATCCGCTGTACCGACGCGCCGCCCGCGTGTCGATGGGCACCGTATTCCAGATTCCGTGGACCCGTATCACCGGGTTCAACGACGACGGCACCGAAAACAAGCATTACTGGCCGTTCCAGGGCATCGACGAGTTGAAGTCGCTGGGCTTCACCACCGTGGCCATGGCATTGGAGGATCGTTCGATTTCGTTGGACGAACTGACACGCCGTCTGCACGCGCCTGCCGAAGATCCGACGCATATCGACAAGCTCGCGCTGATCTTCGGTACCGAGGGCGACGGCCTGTCCCACCATACGATTGCCCGCGCCGATTTGACCGTGAAGATTCCGATGAGCCACGGCGTGGATAGCCTGAACGTGGCGGCATCCAGCGCAGTGGCGTTCTACGCGACACGCTAAGGAATCGCACGCGCTCCGAAAAGGCCGGATCCTTAACAAATCTACGAAACTGTTCATCGCAAGTTCACGGCACGCGGGGGCGAAAGCCTTGCATGTTCGTTTTTTTCTGCAATTATTAACTATGTAAACCGAATGCAAGGAAGCATCCGGCCCGGCAGTGCGGTGTCGAAAGACGCTCAGTAACAGAGAGGACAGTTACGATGACCAAGAATCCCAAGATTCTGTCGATTGTGCTTGCAGGTGGTGAGGGGACCCGCCTGATGCCGTTAACCCGTGATCGCGCGAAGCCCGCCGTTCCCTTCGGTGGCGTGTATCGTCTGATCGATTTCCCGTTGAGCAACCTGGTGAACTCCGGGTACCGTCAGGTCGTGGTGCTCACCCAGTACAAGTCTCACTCGCTTGACCGCCACATCTCCCAGGTCTGGCGTTTCTCCCCGCTGCTTGGCTCGTACGTCTCCCCTGTGCCCGCGCAGCAGCGTCTCGGCAAGCACTGGTATCTCGGCTCCGCCGACGCCATCTACCAGACCATCAACATCATCGAGGATGTCCAGCCGGACATCGTGGTGATCGTGGGTGCCGATCACGTCTACCGCATGGACTTCGAACAGATGGTACAGCAGCACATCGAGTCCGGCGCCGAGTTCACCGTGGCCGGTATCCGCCAGCCCATCGAGGAATCGAACCAGTTCGGTGTGATTGAGGTCGATCCCGATCACCCGAACATGATCAAGAACTTCCAGGAGAAGCCGCCCACCACCACCGGTCTGCCGGACAATCCGAACCAGATTCTGGCCTCCATGGGTAACTACGTCGCCAACACCAAGGCCCTGTTCGAGGCTCTGGCTCTCGATGAGAAGGCTGCCGACACCAAGCACGACATGGGCGGCGACATCGCCCCGTACTTCGCTTCCCGCAACGAAGCCGGCGTCTACGACTTCAACTCGAACGAGATTCCGGGCTCCACGGCCACTGATCACGCTTACTGGCGCGACGTCGGTACGATTAAGCAGTTCTACGATGCGCACATGGATCTGATCGCCTATGTGCCCGAGTTCAACCTGTACAACCAGGATTGGCCGATTTACACGATGTCCGGCAACCTGCCGCCGGCCAAGTTCGTGCACGCCGGCCGCGACCGTCTGGGCCACGCCACCGATTCGATCGTCTCCCCCGGTGTGATCGTCTCCGGCGGTGAAGTGCACCACTCCGTGCTCTCCCCCAATGTGCGTATCCACTCGTGGGCACAGATTGTCGATTCCGTGCTGTTCGACGGTGTAGTCATCAACCGCCGCGCCCGCGTGTACAAGGCGATTCTTGACAAGAACGTGGTACTCACCGAGACTCCACTGTCGGCATCGATACCGAGCACGATCTGGCCCGTGGCTTCACCGTCACGCCGGATGGCATCACGGTTGTCCCGAAGAACACCATCGTCGATGACTGATTGACCAGTCCAGACATGGAAAAGCCCCGCATCATGCGGGGCTTTTCTCGTATAGAGCTCCCTCTGATGAGGGAACTTACTAAGCGCTATCAGTACTTTGGCATATTGTCGAAGCTGAAGCCTAGGGCGGCGAGCTGGTCGCGGCCTTCGGGCGTGATGCGCTCCATGGTCCAGCGCGGATCCCACGTCCAGTCGATGCGGAACTCCTCGACCAGACCGGCCAGCGTGGATGCGCATTCGTCCTCGATAAGGTCGGTCAGCGGGCAGGCCGGCGTGGTCAGCGTCATCGTAATAATGGCGCGGCCTAGCTCATCGATCTCAATGCCGTAGACCAGACCCAAATCGATCACGTCGATGCCAAGCTCCGGATCAATCACCTGATGCAGTGCCTCGCGCACGTCTTCGGCAGTGGCGCGGCCGATATCGTCAATCGCCTTGATCGGAATCTCGCTGCCATCGGACTGTTCGTCATCCTGGCAACCGCATTTGCCGTGGTGACCGCCACACGCACAGGTGTCATCGCCGGACGCAGCAGAGTGCTCGATCGGGCGTCCGTTCGGGAAGCCCTTGGCCAAGGCCGGGTTGGCCATCACGCGGCGAGCGGCCTCCTCGTCCTGCAGGACGCCGTTGACAGCATCGAAAACGGACGGCTGTGGTTCGGGAACCAAATTATCGTTGGACATATTTCCTCAGTTCTTTGCAGCGAGGGCTTTGGCGATGGAGTCCTTCAGCCCTTCCCAGCCTAGCAGAGCGCATTTGATGCGCATAGGGTATTTCGACACGCCTTGGAATACCACGGCGTCGCCGAGCTTTTCTTCCAGGTTCTCGTCGTCCAGACCGGCACCGCGCGATTCCATCAGCTTGTGGAATGTCTGTTCCAGATCCATGGCCTCGTCAACGGTTTGCCGTCCACCAGATCGACCATCACCGACAGGCTGGCCTGCGAAATGGAGCAGCCGTGGCCGTCCCACACCAATCGCTTGATGGTGTGCGGTTCGTCATCGGAGACTTCGACATGGATGGTCGCCTCGTCGCCGCAGGTCGGGTTGAACTGGTGCGATTCACCGGGCGTGCAGTATTCGTGGCTGGCTTGTACGGTGACATTGGCCGCTGCGTCCGCGGACTGTTCGACCGCTGCGTTGGGCGCAAAGGATTCCTTGCCATGCGGATGTTTCGACGCCTCGAGGATGACCTCTTGGTACATCTGTTCGAGGTCATCCCCGCTCATACCGAATTCGTTCATGGTGTTCTGTTTTACTCCACTCCAAAGAACTTACGGATGCCTTGGCCGCTTCGACCAACGCTTGGGCATCTTCGACCGAATTGTAGACACCGGAGGAGGCACGGTTGGATGCGTATAGGCCGAAGTGGCGGTGTACCGGCTGGGCGCAGTGGTGTCCCACGCGAATCGCGATGCCCTGGGCGTCGATGAACTGGCCCACATCGTGCGGATGCACGCCGGCCACGTCGAACGCCACGGTGCCGATGCGGTCCACGTTTTCGCGCGGCCCGAGGATGCGAATGCCATCGACGTCGCCGAGCTTGAGCAGTTCGGCGGCGATGGTCTTCTCATGGGCTTCGATGTTCTCGAGCCCGATGTTCATCATCCATTCGGCGGCGACGCCTGCGGCTACCACTTGGGCGACCGGCTGGGTGCCGGCCTCGAAGCGGGCCGGAGGGGCCATGTATTGGGCCTCGTGGTCCATGTAGGCGAGCTCGACCATGGAGCCGCCGAAGTTGGCCGGCGGCAGGGCTTCGAGCAGGTCGCGCTTACCGTACAGGAAACCGACGCCGGTAGGACCGTACATCTTGTGCGCGCTCCAGGCGGCGAAGTCCACATCAAGCGCGTGGAAATCGACCTTGAGGTGCGGTACGGACTGGCAAGCGTCCAAGATGAAGATCGAACCTACTTCATGCGCACGCTTGATGATCGGGGCGATGTTGGTGATGGCACCCGTGGCGTTGCCACGTGGGTGACGGCCACGACCTTGGTACGCTCGGTGATGACTTCGTCGAGGTTGTCCGTACGCACACGGCCGTCCTCGGTCAGGTCGATCCACTTGAAGGTGGCGCCGGTACGGTAGGACAGCTCCTGGAACGGCAGCAGCACCGAATGATGTTCCGCACGCGAGACGACGATCTCATCGCCCGGCTTCAGGGCAAAACGCTTGGCGGCTTCTCCCCCACGCCCCAGCGATGCATTGCCGAATGCGGTGGCGAGCAGGTTCAGTCCGGCCGTGGCACCACCGGTGACGACGACCTCCTCTTCACCTTCGGCCGCATTCGCGCCGACCAGCTTGGCCACCTTGGCTCGGGCCTCCTCAAAGGCCATGGTGCTACGGGCGGCCAGTTCGTGCGCACCACGGTGCACGCCGGCGTTAATTGTACGGTAGAAGTTCGCCTCGGCGTCGATCACCGCATTCGGCTTCTGCGAGGTGGCCGCAGAATCCAGGTACACGAGCGGGTGCCCGTGAATCTCCTGATCCAGAATCGGGAACTGCGCCCGAATCGCCTTAAAATCAACCATTATGTTCCCCCTACTTACGTAACAATTGTACGAAACGAGTGGGAGTCTGACATGGCCTGTTCGCGACCGTAAAGACCTGGCCTAAGCGGCCCGGAGCGTGTCGAGAATAGGGCATGTCAGACTCCCACGGTCACGGACTCAGGCCAGTGCGGACTCGGAGTCGGCGCCTTCGGGCAGGTACTGGTCGTAGCCGTTCTCTTCGAGTTCGTCGGCCAGCTCAGGGCCGCCGGTCTTGACGAAGTGGCCGTCGGCGAACACGTGCACGATGTCCGGCTTGATGTACTTCAAGATACGGGTGTAGTGCGTGACCATGAGGATGCCGAACTGGTTGGCTTCCTTGGCGCGGTTCACGCCTTCGGACACGATGCGCAGGGCGTCCACGTCCAAGCCGGAGTCGGTTTCGTCAAGGACGGCAAACTTCGGTTTCAGCAGTTCGAGCTGCAGCACTTCGGCGCGCTTCTTTTCACCGCCGGAGAAGCCTTCGTTCACGGAACGGGAGGCGAACTTCGGGTCCATCTTGAGGCGCTTCATGGCTGCGGACAGGTCCTTGGCCCACTGGCGAATACCGGGAGCCTCGCCGTCGATTTCGGTCTTGGCGGTGCGCAAGAAGTTGGTCATGGACACGCCCGGTATTTCGACCGGGTACTGCATGGCCAGGAACAGGCCGGCCTTGGCGCGCTCGTCCGGAGTCATCTTGAGGATGTCCTTGCCGTCGAGGAGGGCCTCGCCGGAGTCGACCACGTACTTGGGGTGGCCGGCCAACGTGTAGGCGAGAGTGGACTTGCCGGAACCGTTGGGGCCCATGATGGCGTGGGTTTCGCCGGAGTGGACGGTCAGGGTGGCACCCTTCAGGATCGGCTTGATGCCTTCCTTGGTTTCGACGTGGACGTGCAGGTCCTTGATTTCGAGTGTTGACATTGTTGTGCTCCTAAAAATGCTGTTCTTACTTGTCTTCGAGGACCTGTGCCATGGCGTCGTTTTCGCCACGGGCCAGTCGGCGGTCAATCACGGTCATCAGATGTTCGGAGATGGCGGGAATGCCGATTTCCTCGACGAGTTCGCCGAAGAAGCCGCGCACCACGAGCTTGCGGGCGTCGGTTTCGGGGATGCCGCGGGATTCGAGGTAGAACAGTTCCTCGTCGTCGAAGCGGCCCACCGAAGAGGCGTGACCGGCACCGATGATGTTGCCGTTTTCGATTTCGAGGTTCGGCTCGGAATCGGCGATGCGCCCGGGGTCAGGACCAGGTTGCGGTTGAGCTCGTAGGAGTCGGTGCCGGGGGCGGTGGGCTGGATGAGCGCGTTGCCCACCCAAGTGGAGTGCGCGCCCTTGCCGTCAAGCGCGCCCTTGTAGACCACGCGGGACTTGCAGTCAGGGTGGTTGTGTACCACCATCGTGCGGTGTTCGATGTGCTCGCCGGGGTCCACGAAGTAGATGCCGAGCATGTTGAGGTCGCCCTGTTCGCCGCCGAAGTCCTGATCCATGCGGATGCGGACGATGTCGCCGCCCAAGGTCACGACGGAGTGGCGCAGGGATGCGCCTTCGCCGACGTGGATGCGGTGGTTGGCCACATGCTTGGCGGTTTTGGCCCATTCCTGAACGAACGTGGTGGAGACGTGCGAGTCCTTGCCGGTGGTGATTTCCACGCCTTCGGCCAGTCGTGCGTCACCGTCGTGTTCCACGACGACGTCCGCATGAGCCTTGTCGGCGGCGGCGATCACCAGATGGAAAGCGTCGAGGTCCTCCCCCGCGCCGTGCACCTTGACGAGCACGGGCTGGGCGATCTCACCGGACAGTTCCAGAATGGTTGCGGTGCGGCCGGATTCCCATTCGACTGCGGAGACGCGGTCGTGGGCTTGGACACAGTGCCGGACAGGCCCTCACCGAGCTTGATCTGGCTGAGCTTCACGCTTCGGCCAACGGCGAGCCGTCAATCATGGAGACTTCGATCTGCGTTTCGCCGGAAGGCTTGAACACGGTGAAGAACTCGTTGATGCGCTCGATAGGCGTGTAGCGCCATTCGTCCTGCTTGCGGCTGGGCTCCGGGTAGTCGCCTGCGTTGAACGAGCGCACGGCATGGTCCACGGAGGACGGCATGGCGGCCGGAATCGCGTACGGGTCGTTGGGGTCGGCGACCGGAATCTTGATTTCCTTGACGGGTGTTGTGTTGTCGGTCATCGGAATCAGCCCACCGATCCTTCCATCTGGAGTTCCACAAGTCTGTTGAGTTCGAGCGCGTATTCCATAGGCAGCTCGCGGCTGATCGGTTCGACGAAGCCGCGCACGATCATGCCTCGCGCCTCTTCCTCCGTGAGACCTCGGCTCATCAGGTAGAAGAGCTGGTCTTCGGAAATCTTGGAAACGGTGGCTTCGTGGGCCATCGAAACGTCGTCTTCGCGAACGTCGACATGCGGGTAGGTATCGGAGCGGGAGAAGTCGTCGACCAGCAGGGCATCGCACACGGTCGAGTTGGACGAACCGTACGCGCCCTTGACGATTTTGACCAGACCGCGGTAGGCGGAGCGGCCACCACCACGGGAAATGGACTTGGCGACGATGGTGGAGCTGGTGTGCGGGGCGAGGTGAATCATCTTCGCGCCCGTGTCCTGGTACTGGCCCTTGCCGGCGAAGCCGAGGGACATGGTGGATGCCTTGGCGTACGGTTCGGCGAGGATGCAGGCCGGGTACTTCATGGTGGCCTTGGAACCGATGTTGCCGTCGACCCATTCCATCGTGCCGCCCTCGCGCACGTAGGCACGCTGGGTGACGAGGTTGTAGACGTTGTTCGACCAGTTCTGCACGGTGGTGTAACGCACGCGGGCGTGCTTTTCGACGATGATCTCGACGATGGCGGCGTGCAGCGAGTCCTCGGACCAGATCGGGGCGGTGCAGCCTTCCACGTAGTGCACGTAGGAGCCTTCGTCCGCGATGATGAGCGTGCGCTCGAACTGACCCATGGCCGGGGTGTTGATGCGGAAGTACGCCTGCAACGGGATGTCCACATGCACGCCCTTCGGCACGTATACGAACGAGCCGCCGGACCATGCCGCGGTGTTGAGGGCACCGAACTTGTTGTCTTCCGGAGGCACGACGGTGCCGAAGTACTTCTTGACGAGTTCAGGGTATTCGCGCACAGCGGTGTCCGTGTCGACGAAGATGACGCCCTGCTTCTTCAGGTCCTCCTGGATGGAGTTGTAGATGACCTCCGACTCGTACTGGGCGGCCACGCCGGAGACGAGGCGGTTCTTCTCCGCCTCCGGGATGCCGAGACGATCGTAGGTGTTGCGGATGTCGTCAGGCAGTTCGTCCCAGCTTTTCGCCTGCTTGTCGATTGGCTTGACGTAGTACTTGAAGTCGTCTGCGTTGAAGCCGGAGAGATCCACACCCCAATCGGGCATGGGCTTTTCGAGGAACGCCTTGAATCCACGCAGACGCATGTCGAGCATCCACTGCGGCTCGCCTTTGTCGGCGCTGATCGCGCGTACGACGTTCTCATCAATGCCTCGTTTTGCGGCTTCGCCGGCGGCATCAGAATCATGCCAACCATAGTTGTAGTCGCCGAACTGGCTGATGATCTCGTCATCCTTCTTGATCTTGTCCTCGTTGACGCGGGTACGATCAGCCACATACTGGCTCATCTCCACGTCAGCGGCGGCGTTTGGTGCTGTGTTTTCGGTCACCATCCTGCCTTCCTTGTATCACACTTAATCCTATGAAAACCTAGCAGAACCCAAGTGCAAACACTAGCCGCCCTGACGCATATTGGCTGTGGGCTTGATTACACGAATGCGATACAGCGATATTGGAGCCGGGCAAGCTTGTCCCATGCACACCGAACATCGCGTATGCGGCATTATGTGTCGCACCACTGCATGCCGTATTTGTTACATATCACACTGTTGCATATCACACTTGGATATGCACGCTCGTGCCCATATTGCACCAGTTGTAGAACCATTCGGCCACATCCCATCCGATACCCACGCAACCATGAGATCCGTTGGCAATGGAGGGCATTACGGCATCCGCTACATATCCGCCGGCAATACGGTGGATTGCGCAACCGGAGGAGAAGTAATTGACGAAGCCCACGTCTTTGACATCCCATGTTTCCACCGTGCCATCGGCAAGATTCAGCGTGCCGCTCATATCTTGACTGGGCAACTTTTGCCATACGTTGAAGTCACCTGTCGGCGTACACATCATGCCAACGCATTCGCCGGTGACGTTGTCGTTGCCCTCCGCGACCACGACATTCAATGTCTTGACCACCGTGTCATTCTCATAGGCATAGAGCTTACGGTCGGACAGGTCAATCGCCACGCGATGAGTGACCTTGACTTCCTGTTTGGGATCTACCTTGCCGTCCACATTCACTGAGCCAGTTCCCGTGGCCAGCACCTGAGCCAAGCGAGCACCAACCTCCGTATCCGCGCCATCGGCAATCACAATGCCATCATGGCCGTCTGTTTCAGTGCTCAGCACCTCGCCAGCATTATTGACGACGACCTTCTTGTCTTCACGTTCCAATTTGAGATTCGGCTTGATTTGCTCGTCATAGTATTGCTGCAGCTTATCGGCATCAAAGACCACGTAGCCATTACGTACTTCATTGTCTTTCAGCTTTGACTGCTGGTTGGCGTCGATGCGCATGGCCGAACCCAGCATGGACGCATTCACGGTGGCGATGTCTTTATCCGCCACCTTGATGGCCACGGCATTGTTCACTAGGGTTTCCAGCGTGGTTTTCGCCTCATCGGCAATTGCATTGGTAATCGTCGGTTCGGTTACGTCGAGTTCCACCCGAACGGTCTGTGGCTGGACACTGCCCAATGACTCCACTGTGGAAATGGCTTGCTTCGCAATGCTGGTGGCGTTGGCTCCCTGGCCATTTTCTCCCGCAATAACGTTGAAGCCACTGTTGTTATCGTTCAATGCGACTTGCGCGTCAACAGGTTCTTGTGCATCAATGTTCAGCGCCTTATCTACCACACTGCCATCAGCGAGCTCGGGATTGATTTGCGGGGCCACATCATGCGTAATCCAGAACGCATACTGTTGCCACCATGCGTCACCGCGTTGGGCATTGATGACATCGGATGCGATTGCTTCACCATCAACTTCGATGCCGAGATCTTTCAGCGTGAACGTCGCCGACTGCCCCTGATATTTCGCTCGTACCGCGGTGTTGTCGACCTGGTCGTTGATTAGGTCGACAATCTCCTGCTCGGTTTTGCCGGTAACTGAATTTCCCCATAGCGTTGTGCCAGGCAGCACGTGATCTTGGAAGAACCAAACACCGCCGCCACAGGCAGCCCCCAAGGCAACCAGCAGACAAGCAATCACCACCCACGGCCAGATGCGGCGCCTCCTCATCTCATCGCCCTGAATGGAATCTGATGCAGCAGCATCCACACTGTCTGCCACAGTGCCGCTGACGGCATTATTCGCACCAAACAGAGGCGCAAACTGCTGGGTCGAGTCATCAAGGTGTTCGGTCATGGTCGGTCTTTCTGCGATGGCCTACTAAGCGTTATCTGCATACTACCAACACACCATAGAAACGGTAATTTTTTACCGTCGCCTTCCAATACATCATGCTGCATGCTGCTCATACAACAAAAAAGACGTGGTGGCGAAACATCATTAGATATTTCGCCACCACGTCTTTACCGTATGTCTTGCACTACGCCGATGACGGCAGCCAGCACATCATGCCACGATATTATGCACGGCACGAAAGTGCGTCAGCGCGCCGCCTGATGGTCGAGCGCGGCCTTGACCAGGCCGGCGAACAGCGGGTGCGGCTTGGTCGGGCGAGACTTGAACTCCGGGTGAGCCTGGGTGGCCACATAGAACGGGTGCACGTCCTGCGGCAGTTCCACGAACTCGGTGAGCTCGCCGTCCGGGCTCTGGCCGGAGATGCGCAGGCCGCCTTCGCGCAGACGATCCTTGTAGGCCACGTTGACTTCGTAACGGTGGCGGTGACGCTCGGTGACATGCGTGGTGCCGTACAGTTCGGCGACCAGCGAGCCTTCCTCCAGCTCAGCCGGGTAGGAGCCAAGACGCATGGTGTGGCCCATGTCGCCCTTGCCGGCCACGATGTCCTTCTGCTCTTCCATGGTGGCGATCACCGGGTTGGCGCAATCGGGCTCGAACTCGGAAGAGTTCGCGTCTTCAATGCCCAGCACGTGGCGGGAGTATTCGATGACCATGGACTGCAGGCCCAGGCACAGGCCGAGGGCAGGCAGCTTGGTTTCACGGGCGAACTTCAGAGCGCCGATCTTGCCGTCGATGCCGCGGATGCCGAAGCCGCCGGGGATCACGATGCCGTCGACGTTGTCGAGAGCGGCGGCCGCACCTTCGGTGGTTTCGCAACGATCGGCCGCAACCCACTTGACGTTGACCTTGGCCCAGTTGGCAAAGCCGCCGGCCTTGATGGCCTCGGTGACAGACAGGTAGGCGTCCGGCAGATCGATGTACTTGCCGACGATGGCGATGTTGACCTCGTGCTTGGGGTGGTGCACACGCTCCAGCAGGTCGGCCCATTCGTCCCAATCGACGTCATGGAACGGCAGGCCGAGCTCACGCACCACATAGGCGTCGAGGCCCTCCTCGAACAGGATCTTCGGCACATCGTAGATGCTCGGCGCATCCACGCAGTTGACCACGCCTTCGGCATCGACATCGCACATCAGGGAGATCTTGTCCTTGATGGACTGATTGAGCGGGCGGTCGGAGCGCAGCACAAGGCGTCCGGGGAAATGCCGAGCTGGCGCAGCATCATCACGGAGTGCTGGGTGGGCTTGGTCTTGAGCTCGTGGGCGGCGGAAATGTACGGCACCAGGGAAACGTGCACGAACATGCAGTTGTCCGGGCCGAGATCGCGGCGCACTTCGCGGGCGGCCTCAAGGAAGGGCTGGGACTCGATGTCGCCGACGGTACCACCGATTTCGGTGATGATCACATCCACGTCATCGGAAGCCTGGGCGCGCATACGAGACTTGATTTCGTTGGTGATGTGCGGGATAACCTGCACGCACTGGCCGAGGTATTCGCCGGCGCGCTCCTTGCGCAGCACTTCCTGATAGATCTGACCGGTGGTGACGTTGGCCTTCTGGCTCAGGAAGACGTCGAGGAAACGCTCGTAGTGGCCGATGTCGAGATCGGTTTCGGCACCGTCTTCGGTCACGTAGACCTCACCATGCTGGAACGGGTTCATGGTGCCCGGGTCGACGTTGATGTACGGATCGAGCTTTTGCTGCAGAACATGGATACCGCGGCTGCGCAGCAAACGACCGAGCGAAGATGCGGTCAGGCCCTTGCCGAGAGAGGAGACAACGCCGCCAGTGACGAAAATATGCTTGGTGACGTGTTCTTGAGAATTACCATGTGTTCTTCTAACCATGGAATTTCACTCTATCATCCGTGTATGACCCGGCGTGTTCACCAGACGCGTCGGCCCCGACATGGCGTACTTGAACAATACGAATAGTAGGCTCGTCAAAAAGCATACGCAAGGTCATAATCACGTCAAACGTCTTATCCGCCAGCTATTGCAGGTATTGGTCGAGACGCACTAGGCCTAACGCATATAGGACAAACGCTGTTTTCAGGTTTTTCAGCGAGGCCCATTCATCGGCACCGTGCGCGTTGCCGGCACCTGGTGCGATGAATGGCGGGGTCTCCAAGTCGATGCCGTCGACCGCCGGCACATGGTCGGCATGGAATTCGGGACCGAAGTTGAGTGCGCGCGGGATAAAGCGGGCGTGGGTGCCGTCGCCGACAGCCACGGGTCGAGCCTCGCAACCGAGCACGTCGTTGTAGGTTGCGGTGAGCAACTGGACACGCGGGTCGTCAGCCTGCACGTAGTATGGGTCATCGTTAAGGATGTCGACAATGCGGCCGCCCGCCGCTTCGGCTTGTGCTTGAATACGCTCGATGATTTGTTCGTGTGCCTGGCCTACCGCATAACGGATGTCGAAGTGCAATACGATGGCATCTTCAGAAGTCTCACCTGATACCGCGCCTAATACCTTGTCTGCTTCAGCGAACTCATTCGCCGGTATAATCAAACCACCATTGGCGGTAGTCGGTCCGCTTTCCGCATTCTCGCAATCGATACCCAAGCCGGTGCCATATGAGTCTTTTGTCCATTGGGCAATCGCCTGCGCTGCAGTGAGGTCACGGCCTTCGAGCAGACCGGACCGGGCAAGCGCCGTAGTGAGCACCGCTATAGCGTTTACGGTACCGGACGGCTGGCAGGCATGACCGGCGACACCGGTGGCCTCAATCGTGACGCCTTGCGCTGTTGCGTTGATATGCAATCGCTCGGCGATATCTGGAGCGATGTTGCCGCTCTGGCAGAATGCTTGCCGCACGGTAGATTCGTCGACGCCGGTGAGGGTGATTGCGGCGGCCCCGGGAACCGTGTTAGTGGCGGTGCCGGCATGCCAACCGCGCAATTGCGGCCCGACCGGCAGTTCGACATCCACATCGAGCAGTCCTTTTTGGATATTGTTCACCGGGAAGGGACCATCGATGACGATGGCCTGGTACGGCGCGCCGATGTTGGCGACGAACCATTTGATGTCGTTGAGCGCGATCTCTTCGGAGCCGCCGAACAGTATACGTACGCGGTGGCGGAAACGGTGGTCGTGTTCCTTGAAGAAACGGAGTAGGAAATAGCTGGTCAGCGCGACGCCTTTATTGTCCAATGAGCCGCGACCGATAACAATATCGCCAATAACCTGCGGATCGAAGGCATCGTGCGTCCAACCGTCGTCGGCGGGGACTACGTCGAGGTGGTCGACGAAGGCGATGTCACGGTCGGTCTCCACGTTCTCCTGTGGATAAACGACTTCCATGACGTGGCCGGTGTAGTCGCGCGTAGGCAGCCCGTCTCGTCCTGCCTTGGCCAGCATATGGTCGAATACACGGCGTACTTCGGGTCCATAAGGCGCGCCCGGACGAGGATTCGGGTCCGATTCGTCGGAAACCGACGGGTAGCGCAGCAGCTCACACAGCTCATCGACGAACTGTGCGCGGTGGGCGTCAAACCAGCGTGACGCGGCATCGACGAGATCACGTTCCGTGGCGGTGAGAGTCATGGCTTCCTTTACTTGGACGCTTATGGTTTCCTCAGGTAACAGGAATCCCGGGCGCAACGTCGACTGCTACCCGGGATTGGCTGGAGGGCTTGGCTCTATTCGCTCAGCAAGTGCGCCACAGCATCGAGCGCGAGCTTGTAGCCGTAGAAACCCATGCCGGTGATGGTGCCGGTGGCCACAGGGCTGATTACGGAACGCTTGCGGAACTCGTCGCGGGCGGACGGGTTGGAAATATGGACTTCCATAAGCGGCAGGTTCTCGTCAATGACCATGTGCGCGGCGTCGGCGAGAGCATACGAATAGTGCGTGAAGGCGGCGGGGTTCATGACCACCGGGGTTTTCTCGTCGGCGGCTTGGTGCATCCAGTGCACCATTTCGGCTTCGTCGTCGGTCTGACGCACCTCGACTTCGAGGCCGAGGTCCTTGCCCCATTCGGTGCAGAGCTTGCGCAGGGTGTCGAGGTCTTGACGACCGTAGACGTCGGGCTGGCGGACGCCGAGACGTCCGAGGTTAGGGCCATTGACAACGATGACTTTGGTCATTGGGACTCCTTTGTTTGTGCTTCTCTCCCTCCGCCCCTTCGGGGCACCTCCCTCATCAGAGGGAGGTAGAAGGTAAATCCGACTCCGGGGTACCTCCGTTAGAGGGGAGCCAAGTACTTTTTCTGAGGGGATGGCGAACGGCACGGCCTACGGCCGTTCAATTACTGCTGGATACGACGGAATGCTTCTTCCACGGCTTCGGCGGGCGGGTTGTCGAGGTGTACGACGTGACCAATCTCGTCGAGGACCACGAAGCGCAGCTCATTGCCGCGGGCCTTCTTGTCGCGATGCATCAATGCGAGCACGTCGTCGAACGAGCCGCCATTCCACGACGTCGGCAGACCCATCGAAGCAAGCAACGAGCGGTGATAGTCAACCAGATCCTGATCGATGTAACCGATCAGATGGGCCAGCTCGGCGGCATACACCATACCGACGGCCACCGCATTGCCATGCCTCCAGCGGAAATGCTCGAGCTTTTCGATGGCATGGCCCATCGTGTGCCCGTAGTTGAGGAATTCACGCAGACCCTTCTCCTTCAAATCGGAGGAGACGTGGTAGGCCTTGACCTTTACCGTGCGCTCAATGAGCTCGGCAACCACGTCTTCGAGCGGCGAGCCGAGGAATGTAGAGCCGTCGAAAGCGCGCAGTTCAGCTGCGTGGTCTTCGAGGATATGCAGGATTTCGGGGTCGCGGATGAAACCGGATTTGGCGACTTCGCCGAGACCCTCGATGAAGATGTCATTGGGCAGCGTAGCCAGCGTCTTGGTGTCGGCCAGCACACCGGCAGGCGTGTAGACGAGCGACGAGGTTCTTGCCCTGCGGGGTGTTGATGCCGGTTTTGCCACCGGTGGAGGCATCGACCATGGCCAGCAGCGAGGTCGGGCAGTTTACATAGCGCACGCCGCGCATCCACGTGGCAGCCACGAAACCGGCCAAATCGGTTGCGGCACCGCCGCCAAGCCCCACCACGGCATCGGATCGGGTGAAACCTTCGTTGCCAAGGCGTTCCCAAATGCCGTTGGCCACGGTAATGGTCTTGCCGGGTTCGGCATCCGGAATCACGATGTCGGAAACCTCATAGCCGCCCTGACGCAACAGGGCGCGGGCACGATCGGAGTGTCGCTGCACCGGCTGAGTGTGGATAAGCGCGATTTTGGCGGGTTTGGGTCCCAGCACGTCGACCAGATGGTTCATGGCACCTTCGCCAATGACCACATCATACGGCTCAATTGCCGCTCCGGTAACATGCACTGCTCGCTCAGATACCATATCAATCACTTTCTTCGCTGCGCCCTGAGGCGTAAGCCCCCGGGTATGGACATGAACGTTGGCGACCTCGCGGAATACTGGGTCACGCTGCTTGAACAGTTTTTTCCAACGGGAGTTGGCGTTGCCATTGAGCATGGGCCGGCCTCCCCCACGGTTCGCGCGTTCCATGGCTTCCGCCGGATCGGCATCAAGGTAGACCACACGACCGCCATGGTCGATGTAGGAGGCGAGGGCATGCTGGGTGGATGGCGTCATGGGAGCGCCACCGCCCAGCGAAAAGATACCGTCGAAATCCTCAAGCATATCGGCGATGAGATCGGCCTCGACCTCGCGGAATGCCGGCTCACCGTATTCCTCGAAGTAGGAGGGAATCTTCATGCCCACTTCACGTTCGATCTCCACATCGGCATCGGCGAACGGCAGACGCAACATATGCGCCACTTCCTTACCGACACGTGTTTTGCCGGCTCCCATCATGCCGATGATGACGGCGCGGGGGCGTGCGGTCATAATCTACGAATCCTCTCGACGATTGGTGAGTACAGTTGCTGATGGTTCCGCGGCAGTCGTCACGAAACCATACGCCCTTCGTTCAGCGCATGTGCTCCGGCCACGAGGCGAGATACGACTCAAGGTTGCGCCGTGTTTCGGCAACACTGTCTCCACCGAACTTATCCAGCGCGTACTTCGCCAAAGTCAGACGCACCATGGCCTCGGCCACCACGGATGCCGCAGGCACGGCGGTGCTGTCGGAACGCTGGTTGATGGCTTGTGCGGATTCGCCGGTCAGCACGTCGACCGTACGCAGGGCCTTGGGGATGGACGGAATCGGCTTCATGGCACCGCGTACGCGAATCACCTGGCCATTGGACATACCGCCTTCAATGCCGCCTGCGCGGTTGGACAGACGGTCGATGCGGCCGTCGGCGTTGACCACGATCTCATCGTGCGCCTGCGAACCGGGGCGGGAGGCTTCCAGGAAGCCGTCGCCGATCTCCACACCCTTGAACGCCTGAATGCCCATGATCGCGGAGGCCAGAGCCGCGTCCAGTCGGCGGTCGGACTCCACATACGTGCCGATGCCGGCAGGCACACCGTAAGCCAGCACTTCAATCACGCCGCCCAACGTATCGGAGGCCTTCTTGGCCTCGTTGATGCGTTCGATGATGCGGGCTTCGGCCTCTTTGTCCAGCGTACGGACAGGCGAGGCATCAAGCGCTTCCAGATCGTCGGGGGTGGGCAGAGGCAGGTCGGGGTTGGTCTGCACGCCACCAAGCGCCACCACGTGGGCTACGGTGCGGATGCCGAACGCCTGATCCAAGAACTGCTTGGCCACCTCGCCCAAAGCCACACGGGAGGCGGTCTCACGGGCGCTGGAGCGCTCCAGTACCGGGCGGGCGTCGTCAAAACCATACTTGCGCATGCCGGTCAGATCGGCGTGGCCCGGGCGCGGGCGGCTCAGCGGCGCATTGCGGCCTTCGCGCGGCAGGTCATGGTCGAGTGCATCGGCGCTCATGACCTCGGTCCACTTCGGCCATTCGGTGTTGGCGATTTCGATGGCCACCGGCGAGCCGAGGGTCAGGCCGTGGCGTACACCGGTCAGCAGACGGACCTTGTCTTGCTCGAACTTCATGCGGGCACCGCGACCATATCCAAGTCGACGGCGTGCCAGTGCGGAAACGATATCGTCCGTGCTAATACGCACGCCGGCCGGCAACCCTTCAATCATGGCCACCAATGCTTCTCCGTGAGACTCCCCTGCCGTCTGCCAACGCAGCATAACTTCCCTCGTTTCATGTGTGTACGTCTATGTGTACGTCTAGCTAGGGGTTAATGTTAAGCCATGCCATACCTGTTCACGCTACCCGGTCTGCTATGTGGGCTTGCACTGTCCATTGAGGATGTTCGTCATCGGCGGGTGCCGATCGCGTGGGTGGCTGCGGGCGCGTTGCTTCAGCTGGCCGCCGATTTCGCGTATGGAGTGGTGGTGAACGACCTGTTCGTGCTGTTGCAGGCGCTGTTGTTCACCGTGCTATGTTGCCTGATCCAGTTCGCGTTGGCGTTGCTGGTGCCTCGGTCATTGGGATTCGGCGATGTGACCGCCTTGATACCTATGGGATTGTCTGTCGGACTGTTTGGCCTGTTGCCTGTGGTGGTCTGGTGGCTGGCGATGGGCGTTGCCGGCATCACATGGATTGCCTTGTGGACGCGATTCGACCCACAACGCACATCACCGGCACATGCGGGCAAGGTGCCGTATGTGCCGGTGATATTGGCGGGCGCGATTGTGGCGGTGGCTGTTGGGGTGTTGTCCTAGATTTCTTCCATCCGCTTCGCGGGAGCCCCGGGCTTAAGTTGAGCGTTACATTCCCTGCAGTGCTCCCCTCAGTCCGCTTTTTTGCGGACAGCTCCCCTCGGCGAGGGAGCCAATGAAGAGACCACGTCCGATCAGCTTCCCCAAGCGAAGGAAGCTAACGGGATG
>ENA-OPZN01000129-OPZN01000129.1-human-gut-metagenome-genome-assembly--contig:-NODE-129-length-29765-cov-2.670018_pt1 | contig 29765 bp, 35 predicted proteins | sample MGYA00242483_ERZ504503 | MGnify/ENA primary metagenome ERZ504503 (study PRJEB26092, sample SAMD00036285) | human gut metagenome | host: Homo sapiens | study: EMG produced TPA metagenomics assembly of... | reverse complement strand
TGAAAAAAGTAAGCAAGATGATTATATGAAAAAACACCGGACAGTTATGCGTCCGATGCTACTATTATGTGTAAATCCTGTAATGCTTTGATGATGTGATCCATTATGTCGGGCGTGGGTGCTTCAATCAGATGGGTGTGGAGACCGTTGTTTAATCGGGAGAGCAAACCGCTGGTAGAATCTTTCTGTTTGTTTAAAAAGGCCTCAATATCGTCGTCTGTTTTGATTAACAAGGGGGCAGTGAGCGTCCCGTACACGTCGTGGTTGACAGATACATTGTGAACCAGGCCACCCATGGCGACAATTGTGTGTAATTCCGTCACTACATCCTCCGGCTTATGACGGCAGGTTATGGTGCGTAAAACGCCCTGCGTTGGCCCTTTGCTGATTTCGTATCCTTTTACGGTGGAACGAATCGGATAACCGGCGGCACGGAGAGCGGCCATGTCGTTCACGATTACCTGTCGTGTAACCCCGTAACTCTGAGCTAATTCATCACCCGTCAGCGGTGTCATACTTTTATTTAATATAGTTATGAGCTCTTGGCGTCGTTTTTCCTTTTTCTTCATGGGTTGGATCACCTTGCTATGAGAATACATAGGGAATTGAAATATAAGGCTGTGGTAGTGCACGGCCACAGCCTTTGCTAATTTATAGAATAACATTCAAATACTTACTGCTATTTTCTATTATTTTAGCTCATTTTATAGATTCATGCACTATAGTGCCATAAAAAAACCTCCTCCCCGGCATCATAAACACGATGAGAGGCTTTAAGCGATGGCCGAGAGATCTGCTGTTGTATGAGCGGTTAAGAACGAAGCGGCGAGGTGTTGCGGTAAAAGGGTCTTCCTCCAAGCCACCCTCTTAGCATCATAAACACGACGAGAGGTCTTTGGGAGAAAACGGAGAGGTCCTCGGATGAGGGTCTTTTTGCGAAGCAAAACCAAGCCTTAGCCGAGGAGCCTCTCCGTTTCCCATACCTCCGCCGTTTTACTTGATGCACACTTTCAAAGGTATGTTATAATAAATTGTATGATAATGTCTCTATTTTTTAGTTTTAGAATTAGACTTTTATAATTCAAATTTTAGAGCAGGCCATACCACAACTGACACTATGTGATACAAATGGAGGTTTGAATATTATGGCAACTAGTATGGTTATCGGAACCCAATGGGGCGATGAAGGAAAGGCAAGATCGTAGATTATTTAGCAGAACAGGCGGACGTGGTTGTTCGCAGTCAAGGCGGCAACAATGCAGGACATACCGTAGTAGTTGATGACGTAGCATTTGCGCTTCGTTTATTGCCTAGTGGGATTTTATATGACAATAAAATCAATGTGGTAGGCACCGGTACAGTTATCGACCCTAAAGTTCTTTTAGGTGAAATTGAAAACTTGGAAAGCCAAGGCAAAAGTGCTAAAACATTGCAGATTTCCAATCGTGCTCATGTAATTTTGCCATATCATAATCGCTTGGATGAAGCGGAAGAAGCCTCTAAAGGCGCTTTATCCATCGGTACGACCAAGAACGGTATCGGCCCTTGCTATGCAGATAAAGTAAATCGTATCGGCATTCGCATCTGCGATTTGATGAACGAAGAAGTTTTACAAAGAAAAATTACAATATATGTTAAGATTAAAAATAAAATTTTGCGCGAAGTATATGGCGCCGAACCGGTAGATTACTATGAAATTTTAAAAGATTACTTAGAATATGCCGATCGTTTACGCCAATATGTACAAGATACAAATTACAATGTAGTATCTTACATCAAAGATGGTAAAAAAGTGTTGTTCGAAGGCGCTCAGGCAACCATGCTTGACCTCGATCATGGTACTTATCCATTCGTTACGAGCTCTCATCCTATTTCCGGTGGTGCTTCTGTAGGCGCCGGTGTAGGTCCTAATTATTTGAAAAATATCGTAGGCGTAGTTAAAGCGTACGCTACTCGTGTAGGCGCCGGTCCATTCCCATCCGAACAATTGAATGAAATCGGTGATTTACTCCGTGAAACCGGTCATGAGTTCGGTACCGTAACCGGTCGTCCTCGTCGTTGCGGTTGGTTAGACTTGGCTGTAGTTAAATATGCAGCCGACCTTAACAGCCTTGATTATTTGGCAATTACCCGTCTTGATATTTTGGACAAATTGCCTGAAATTAAAATCTGTGTAGGTTATACTTTGAACGGCGAACCGGTTAAAGGATTCCCGGCAGATTTACAGGTATTGGAACAATGCGAACCGGTATATGAAACGTTACCTGGTTGGCAGACAGATATTAGCGGTATTCGTCATTATGATGAGTTGCCTGAAGCGGCTCGTCGTTATGTAGAACGCATTTCGGAAGTAACCGGCGTTCGTCTCGGTATCGTATCCGTAGGCCCTAACCGTAAACAGACTATCGTGTTGGAAGATGTATTCGGAGCCTAAGAGTTCTCGTATAGTTTTTTGCATGATAGCAAAATGAAACAGTAAGTAATTTAGCCACTGAGTTAATTCGTTGACTCGGTGGCTTTTTTCGCAGTATTGCTGAGATATAGCTTATAATTAGGTTTCTTTTTCACCCTTTGCTAAACCGGATTTTACAATTTATAAACTTTTTATAAACTATGCGTTTTGGTAATAACTTTGTGTTAAAAAGACAGAAATTATGGTAAAATAAAAGATAATGTGAGAAATTAACACACTCTGTAAGAGAAATATAGTTTGGTAAGTTGTAAACAAGTAAAAGGAGATATTAACAGTGGATTACCTGATTTCATTTTTGGAGACATACGGCTATGCGGCCATGTTTATTACGATGGTATTGGAAAATGCCAATGTTCCGATTCCCAGTGAGATTGTGTTGGGCTTCTCGGGGTATTTGATTGCGCAAGGCGTATTCGAGATGAATATGACCATGATTGTAGCTACGGCTGCCGGTGTGGTTGGCTCTATTTTATCCTATTGGATGGGGGAACATGGGGGCCGTCCGTTGCTTAGAAAATATGGTCGCTATATTTTCTTCAATGAACATAAATTTGAAATGGCTGAGAAAATGTTTAATAAATACGGCGGTGCTGCGGTGTTCTTTGGCCGTTTGTTGCCGGGGATTCGTACCTTTATTTCTTTCCCGGCCGGTATCGCCCGTTATCCGATGGGGCGTTTTATCATTTGGACTTTACTCGGCACAATTCCTTGGACGATTTTGCTCGTATGGCTCGGCGTAAAATTGGGTGAACATTGGCAGGATTTGATTGAGTACAATCATGAATTCTTAGTTATTATGATAGTTGTTTTTGCTATCATTGCGGTCTTCTTCGGCATTCGTTACTATCGCAACAAAAAAGCGCAAGCAAGATACAGACGGTGTAAATTCAGTTGCTCATGACTCGAAGATTGAAACCAAAGAAGAGGCAGACCTTACGGATGAGGCAACAACCGAAATGAAAGACAATGCTGTGCAGGATAATACAACACAGCGCTAAGGAGGGATTAGATGCGACTTCATCGCTTGAGCGTCATTTGCTTCTTAATCGCCTTCGCCATGTTTGCTATCGGCAATGGCAGTTTGCCGATTACCGATCCGGTTGAGTCGAACTATGCATTGACAGCTAAAGAAATGGTCATGTCCGGCGATTGGTTATCGCCACAGATTTATCATGAATATTGGTATGATAAGCCGATAATGATTTATTGGCTTATTGCGTTAAGTTATAAAATTTTCGGCTTTTCCGATTTTGCTGCTCGTTTTCCGGCCGCTTTATTCGGGGCCTTGTCGGTAGGGTTCTTCTACCAGGTAGTGCGCAGCATTTCCGGCCGTCGTTTGGTATCGCTGTGGAGTGCCATGATTCTCGGTTCATCCCTTGAATTCTGGATTTGGCGCGAGGCATCGTAACGGATATGGTGCTCTTGTGGGCGACTATCGGCACCTTGGCCTATGCTTATCGCGGGCTTACGGAACGCCGCACCTTGTTTATGGTGTGGGCATACCTTTTTGCGGGCATCGGTGTTTTGACCAAAGGACCGGTGGCACTCGTATTGCCGGGGATTTTGCTCTTGGTATATGCCGCTGTAATGCGTTCGGGCCGTATGCTTCGCTACATCTTTTCGTGGCAAGGCATTTTAGCCTTTTTAGTTGTCGTTATGCCTTGGTACGGCTATATGTACATGACACACGGGCAAGACTTTATTGATGGTTTCTTGGGCCTTCATAATGTGGTGCGCGCCACCCAGTCGGAGCATCCGGAAGCTAATCATTGGTGGTATTACTTAGTTATGTTCCCGTTGGCTTCGTTGCCGTGGACAGGCGCCGTATTATACGGTATGTATTACGGTTGGCGTTTTAAACAGCCGTTCTATATTTATTCCATGATTATGGGGTGGGGGACATTATTATTCTATACGTTAATGGCCACTAAGTACCCGACGTATACATTTATCAGCTTGGTACCGTTTAGCTTTTTAGGTGCTTTTGGGGTTGTAAAAATATTGCGTCCCGGTCGCCCGCGTAAGTTGTCTTGGCTCATTATGGGGCCGGCCTTCTTCTTGTGGCTCGTTTTGGGCGTGGCCAGTTTTTATGTGCCTTGGGGCTTCTGGTACTTGTTGTATGTACTGATTGTAGTCGGTTTTTATTTTGACCGGCCTGATGTATTGGAACCAGAAACGCTATATGCTGCCGGTAGTAGTTACTTTTTATGACTATGGCCATTGCAGGGCTTGTTATTCATGAAGGGATACAACCGCTGGTAGAACAACGCTCATCGGTAGCTTATGCACCTGTTGTGGCTCAGTATGACGGCGATATCTATTATTATGGTGACTATAGTGCGTCGCTCGTGTATTATACGGACAAAGAAGTTACTAAAATTGAAGACGATGCGTTACCTAATAAAAATAAGGAACGTAGTAATGCTTGGGAAGGTAAAAACAAGATGCCTGCTCAAACGGTAGAAGAAGTGACGGAGCGTTTTCAGGCGGCCCTTAATAATGAAGCACGAGTTTTACAAAGTGTAACGAATGATAAGGGACAAGCAACCCGCTTGCCGATGGGGAAAAATCCGACGGAACCGATGCCGATCGATAATCCGGTAGCACTTCATGCGCTGATTCTTGTGCCTGAAAAGTATCGGGGACATTTTGAAAAATCTTCGTTAGCGCCAATGGTGAAATTGTTGCGCGTTGAGAATAAGATATTTATTTACGAAACACGATAAACAATCAGTTTGTTAACTATATTGATTGGCGGATTTTTATCAAATTGTTATAGCAGGAAAGATACATGTCAAAAGTGTGTTGAATGCGTGTTAAATGTGTGTTAAATGCCGTAGAGGAGGTTCTATGAAAGATTCAATTAGTCGGTTTATAGATAAACTGGCAGCTTATGAAGGCTCTGATACGGTATTTAATCCGTGGCGTGATTACGATCCGGCCCTCGATGTATCGCAGGCGGCGCCTCAGTGGCGACGGGAGCAATTAGAGAGTTATTTAAGAGCACGCTTAAAACAAAGCCGTTATCTTATTGTGGCTGAAGCCGTAGGCTATCAGGGTGGGCGCTTTTCCGGTATTGCCATTACCTGTGAGCGCATGCTCCTCGGTTTCATAATGATGTGAAACCCGCTATGATTTTGCCGGACGGCATAGGCAAACGGACGAGTCGTGCCGATAGCCCATTGTTGCTTAATAATAAACAACGCTTGGAAGGGTTTAACGAACCGACGGATACGGTAGTATGGTCAGCTCTTTTGGAGAATAATATCTCTACCTATGATGCTATATTGTGGAATATTTTTCCTTTTCATCCCCATGTAGCGAATCAGCCTTTGACGAATCGCACGCCTACGGAGACAGAAATTGTTATCGGCGGTCAGTTTACCGAGGACTTAATGGCCTTGATTGAAGCGTACAATGGTGACCGACAGATTATTTGTGCCGTAGGGCGCAAGTCGGCGGATATTTTGGCGCGGCAGGGCATTGTGGCTCATGCACTGCGGCATCCTGCCAATGGCGGCGCCAAGCAGTATCGCGAGCAGTTCAAGGCTGCGATTGAGCGTTAATGACAGTATGTAAGGGCGAAGACGTGTTGCTTGGCATAAAATTAGTGTAAGCGCCGGTTAGTATACGCAAAAGACATAGAATAAAAAAGTTTTATATATAGAGGAATCTTCGATTAATTTGTCGGGGTTCTTTTCGTTTTATATGACTTATGGTATACTATTCGTAAGATATTTGTTCGGCTTTGGGTTAATATAATGTGCAAAGAGTCATAATGCGGCTCTTTTTCAGGTACACAATATGTGTAATCGTGCAGTTTTTCACATTTTACCCTTTAACTTTACAGAAGCAGTTTGCAGACGAAGAGGCGTGTCTTACAAAGAACGGTCCTTGCTTTTGTGTTGCATCCATACGCTTATGTGATGACAAGTTAATAATGAACGAGTGAATCTTTTTACGTACATCCCACAAAGGAACGCGGAGAATAGGTATACTCCGGACGGACGTACATGATTAAGGTATATATTTAAGGAAATATAAAATTTAGGAGGAGTAATACATATATGTTAAAAGAATTATTGAATCAATTAACAGGCCAAAGCAATAATACTGCTAATGAGCCTAAACCGGCGGCTGAGAAAAAAGCACCGGTAGCTAAAAATGTTGTGGCTACTGAAACGCAGGTGCCGATCAAGCACAACAGGGCGGCGAAACCACTCGTCGCACCACGCGTCGCACAAATAGTAATCGCAATACCGGGGAAACTCGTCGACCAAGCACACGCCGTACAACGAATGCATCCGGCGAAGGCGCTAAACAGTCCGCACCGCGTCGTAAGAACACAAATTCTGCCAATGCTGCGGCTAATGCGGAAGGCACAGCTAAACCGGCTCGTACCAACAACCGTACGAATAATCGTACTAACTCTACACGTTATAACAATCGCAATGAAAAAATACCGGCGATCGTGCCAATATTAATGGCCGTCACACATCCCACAGCAATGGTGATGCACATGCGAATCATCAACATCATTCGAGCAAAAAAGATAAGCTCATGATTATTCCGTTGGGCGGTCTCGGTGAAATCGGTAAGAACATGACCGTATTCCAATATGGCGATGATATTATCGTATTGGATGCAGGTCTTGCGTTCCCTGAAAACGATATGCCGGGCGTTGACATTGTCATCCCTGACATGAGTTATTTGATTGAAAACCAAGATAAAGTACGTGCCGTAGTTATCACTCACGGTCATGAAGACCATATCGGTTCCTTGGCGTATCTCTTGAAAGAAATCAATGTGCCGGTATATGCTACTAACCTTGTTTGCGGTTTAATCGAAGGCAAATTGAAAGAAAATAAAGTAGGCGGCGTAAAACTTAATATTGTAAAAGCGGGCGATGAAATTCGTGTAGGGTCTTTCAAAGTAGGTTTCATTCAGACGAACCACTCTATTCCTGATGCTTGCGCCGTTTATTTTGAAACGCCGGTAGGTACTGTTATTCACACCGGTGACTTCAAAGTGGACCAGACGCCGGTAGACGGTAAATTGATGGACGTTCATAAATTTGCCGAACTGGGCAACAAAGGCGTATTAGCCTTGATGTCCGACTCCACGAATGTGGAAAAACCGGGATTTACTCCATCTGAAAGCACCGTAGGACCTGCTTTACTTCGTGCTGTAGGGGAAGCTCGCGGCCGTGTAGTACTCGCTACTTTTGCGTCCAACGTATCTCGTTTGCAGCAGGCTGTTGATGCGGCGGTTGCCTTCAAGCGTAAAGTTATCGTGTTGGGCCGCAGTATGGTTAACGTAACGGAAATTGCGCAGGAACGCGGTTACTTGAATATTCCGGAAGGAACTTTGATTGATGTTGATGAAATGGGTCGTTACCGTGATGACGAAATCATGATTTTGACAACCGGCAGTCAAGGGGAACCTATGGCAGGCTTATCCCGTATGGCAACCAATAATCATCGTACTATCGAAATTACTCCGAATGATACGATTATTATCTCCGCCACGCCGATTCCGGGCAATGAAGCAGCGGTTGGTCGTACCATCGACAATCTATTGCGCTTAGGTGCGGATGTAATTTATGGTCGTGACCGCGGCATTCACGTATCCGGTCATGGCAGCCAAGAAGATTTGAAAACCATGCTCAACTTGGTTCGTCCTAAATTCTTCATTCCGGTACACGGTGAGTATCGCATGTTGAAGAAACATGGTGAACTTGCTGTATCCATGGGCATTGTGAAACCAAATCACGTGCTTGTAGGCGACAATGGGCAGATTTTTGAATTCACCAGTCGTACAGGCCGCAAAGGCGGTCACGTTACGGCCGGCAAGGTGTTCGTTGACGGTCTCGGTGTTGGCGATGTTGGCAATATCGTAATTCGCGATCGTCAGCAATTGGCGCAGGAAGGTATGGTTATCGTAGTTATGGCCATGGACCGTGCCAGCGGCCAGATTGTAGCCGGTCCTGATATCGTATCGCGCGGTTTCGTATATGTACGTGATGCGGAAGATCTCATGAACGAAGCGCAAAAACGCATTGAACAAGTGATTGAAAAATGCGAAGCCAGTCAGATGAAAGATTGGGCTACCATTAAATCTCAAGTACGCGATACTTTGGGTAAATTCTTGTATGAAAAAGACCCGTCGTCGTCCGATGATTTTACCGATTATCCAAGACGTATAAGTCGCATCGGCTGAGTGATGCGGTAAATTCAAGCTTGTTTATAAGTGGTAATTTACCCTCCTATATAGGTCGTAATTTGTGATTTTGTGGTTAATGATATTCAAAAACAATACAAAATGTTATAATAGGCGTATGACCTCGGTCATACGTCTATTTTGTCAGGAGTAATTTATGAGATATACAGATACGCGAGCCGTAGTGGAAACAGGATTTTTGACGGCTCTTATTATGGTATTTACCTTTGTGGGAGTTACGGTACCGTTTATGGGATTCCTTGCTTCCATCTTGATGCCCGCCGTACTTGTAGTGTTGGGCGCTCGCCATGGTGTTCGTTGGAGTATTTTGGCGACCGTTACGATGGGGCTGGTTATGTCGGTTGTATTGACACCCTTAGGGCACTCATGCAAGTGATGACATCGGGCATACCCGGTATTGTCTTGGCCTATGGTTATATACATCGCTGGTCGACCAGTCGGCTTTTGGTATTGCCGGCCGTAACAATGATGGTTACCATCGGTATACAGCTTATGATTGCGCAATATGTGATGCAGATGGATATAGTTACGATGTGGCAAAATTTTCAGCAGGAAGCGTTGACCGAAATGGAAACCGCTTATCGTGAACAGGGTCTCATGGATGAACAAGTGACCGCCATGATGACCAGTGTGCAGGCCATGCTTAAGCAAATGGCCTATGTGCTTTTGGCCGCCCTATTTATGTCGTCCGTAGCAATTAGCTACTTCATTTGCGCCGTAGCGAATATTATCATGCGCCGCACCGGTGGTGAAGGCGTAACCTTACCGCCCCTTGAAGAGTGGCGTGTACCGCAGTGGACCTTATACATGTTTGCCCTCGGTGTGCTGTTGACGTATTGGGGTAACGAACTGCAATCGGAAGCCATTAATATTGTGGCTTATAATATGTACGCGCTGGGATCGTACATGTTGGTACTGCAGGGTATCGGTTGTTTGTGGACTATTTTTAAAAGCTATGGATTGTCAAACGGCATCCGTTTAGTTTTGATATTTATTACTTTATTAATGCAGTTCGCCACGATGTGGATTGGCATTTTAGATTTAATTTTAAATTTACGTCGTCGTCTGTCGAGACGAATCGGCGATGAGTAAAGAGAAAAAGTAGGGAGCGATCTTATGAATGGGAATGAAGGCTTTTTTGGAGCCTTTGAAAAAACCGCCTTCGTTGTTATCATCGTTTTACTATTAGTGATTGCCTGGCTTAACTGGCAGATGGCGCTATTTGGCCTTTTGTTTGTCGTTGTGGCCTATTTATACAGCAGCCGAGCGGTGTGTAAACAACGACAGCAACGGTATGAGCAATTTAATACGATTGCGAAGGGGATTACCCAAGCGTCGAATTTTGCTTTGCAGAACTTGCCGACAGCAATAGTTATTATTGACAGTAAGGCTCGTGTTTGCTGGTATAATAGCGTGTTCCGTGATTGGATGCCGCAAGATCCGGATAAAACACAACGCCTTAACGGTTTTATTCCGAGTTTGCGCCTCGATAAAATCTGGGGCAAGTCCGGCTATTTTAATGAAAAAATTGAAAATAAATATTATCGTGTTATCTATAAATTCATTGATGGCACGGATTATAAAGGGGCGCCTGACTCCGAAGTGGAATCATATATGGCGTTCTACTTTGACGATGTAACCGAATCGGAACAATTGCGCCATGAAGCAGAAGCGATGGCACCGGTATTCGGGTTCCTCATGATGGATAACATCGAAGATGTGACGAAAGGTCTCAGTGACGTTGAATACACTAACCTCTGGGCGGAAATTAATAATGCCATCGTAGAAGAAATTGACCGTTACGACGGTTTTGTCCGTAACTATGCGGATGATTCGTACATCTTCTGTATTTCTAAAAAAGCGCTAATGAATATGATTGAACAAAATTTCCCGCTTTTGGCGAAGGTTCATAATATTCCGACCAGTCGTCGTATTCCGGCGACTATCAGTATCGGTATTGCAGCCGGTGCGGCTACGATTAAAGAACAATCGGAACGAGCTCGTTCCGGTCTCGAATTAGCCCTTGGTCGCGGTGGTGACCAGGCCAGCGTATATATCGGCGAAGAATTGAAATTCTACGGCGGTAAAACGCAAGGCGCCGAAAAGAATACTCGTGTCCGTGCCCGCGTGGTAGCACAAGCCATTAAAGAACTCATGGATGATGCCGATAATGTTATCGTCATGGGCCATGAGCGTGAAGATTATGACAGTATCGGCGGTGCCATCGGCGTAGCGCCATGGCTAGAGCGGCCGGTAAATCCGTTCACGTAGCTGTAAGCGATCAAACTGTGGCTATTAAGAAATTGTCAGATTTATTCCCTACCGAACCGGGTTTTGAAAGTCTGTTAATCACGCCACAAGCGGCTGAAGATTTTGTAACCGATACAACCCTCGTATTTGTAGTGGACGTGCATCGACCGGATATGGTAGCGGCGCCAAAAGCCTTGCAGAAGTCTAAACGTCGCGTTGTTATTGACCATCACCGTCGTGCCTCCGACTTTATTGAAAAACCATTGCTCACTTATTTGGAACCGGCTTTGTCGTCCACCAGTGACTGGTAACAGAATTAATTCAGTATTTCGTAGACCCGATTTCACTCAATGTGGTGGAAGCGAGTGCGTTATATGCCGGTATCGTAGTGGATACGAAGAACTTTGTGGTACAAACGGGATCGCGTACTTTTGATGCGGCGTCTTTCTTGCGCCGTTCCGGTGCGGATTTATCCATTGTGCGCCATTTGTTTATGGAAAGTTTTGACAGCATCCAATTGCGGGCTAAAATGTTGGCCGATGCGGAACGTTTTGACGGCATGGCGATTACCACTTGTCCGGCGGGTATCCAGAACGCGTCCATTCTGTCGGCTCAAACGGCAGATAAGCTTATCACCATTGAAGGTATCGAAGCCAGCTATGTGCTCTATACTTTGTCGGATGGCGGTATCGGCGTAAGTGCCCGTTCGCAAGGGGCTATGAATATTCAGCTTGTTATGGAGCCTTGGGCGGTGGCGGTCATCGTACCGTAGCCGGCGCCCAGCTATATGATATGACCATGGAAGAAGCGGTGGAAGCTGTAAAAAGTGTAGCTAAAGGCCAGCTTGCTTCTATGAAGAAGGAGGAAAAGCAGAATGAAAGTAATTTTGTTGGAAGATGTAAAAAGTAGGTAAAAAGGCGAAATCATTGAGGTCAGTGAAGGTTACGGCCGCAATGTGTTGATTAAAAAGGCCAGGCTTAGAAGGTACGCCTGCTAACTTGAATAATGCTAAGCAGCAACAAGCTTCGGCAGCTCACAAGAAACAAGTAAATGCTGATGAAGCGAAGATTTTGGCCAGCCAGTTGGCTAAAGTAGAAGTACGCATTCCTGTAAAAATGGGGGATGCGGGCCGTGTATTCGGTTCCGTTACAGGTAAAGATATTTCCGATGCTTTGGCCGCTCAATTCGATGTAGCCGTTGATAAAAAGAAAATTGAACTCAAAGAACCGCTCAAAACTTTGGGCGTTCATGATGTGTTGATTCGCGTACATCCTGAAATTACGACTACTATTAAAGTTGAATTAGTGGAGGCATAATATGGCGGAAGCGCGCATTCCACCCCATAGTATTGAGGCGGAGAAGGCTGTTCTCGGGGCTCTTTTAACCGAGAATGATATCTATGATTCCGTCAGCAGTATTGTAGGTCGCAGTGATTTTTATCGCGATGCGCACCGTATTATCTATGAAGCCATTGAAAATATCGTGCGCCGCGGTAATCGTCGCGTCGATATGGTCCTTTTGACAGAAGAATTGACGCGCATGAAAAACTCGACGAAGTGGGCGGTATTAATTACATTGCGGAACTCACCAATGATGCTATGTCGTCCTTTAATGTAGAAGAGCATGCTCGTATTGTGGCTGAAAAATCAACCTTGCGTCGCCTCATTGACGCGGGTAATCGCATCGTCGGTGAAAGCTACAATGGGGACAAAACAGTGCCGGACATTTAAATGATGCGGAAAGCAGTATTTTAAATGTAACCGGTGCGGTAAAAGCGGAAACTTCGTTTGTCAGCCTTGGTGACGTAATGACCAATGTTATGAAACGAATCGGTGAATTACAGAACTATGGTGACAGCTTGACCGGTATTTCCACGGGCTTCAAAGATTTGGACAAGATAACTAATGGCTTGCAGCGCTCTGACTTAATCCTTGTGGCCGCTCGCCCTCCATGGGTAAAACAGCGTTCACTTTGAACTTGGCCTATAATGTGGCCGTAAAAGGTAAAGGGTCCGTTGCCTTTTTCTCCTTGGAAATGTCTGCCGAACAATTGGTAGGTCGTATTTTGTCATCCGCTACGGAAGTGCCTTCGGACCGTTTGCGTACGGGGCGCCTCTTACAGGAAGATTGGCCGAAACTTATCGGGCAATTGGAACAACTTGGTGAATCCAAGTTATATATTGATGATCGCCGGGCCTTACGGTTCAAATGATGCGATCCAAACTGCGTCGTCTGAAAGTTGAACAGGGTTTGGATCTTATTATCGTCGACTATGTGCAGCTCATGACAGGGCGCAATGGCGGTAATAGCGATAACCGTCAGCAGGAGATTTCGGAAATTTCCCGAAACCTTAAATTGATTGCCCGTGAAATGGACGTACCTTTGATTGCTTTGTCGCAGCTTAGCCGCGGTGTTGAATCGCGTACCGATAAACGACCGGTCTTGAGTGACCTTCGTGAATCGGGTTCGTTGGAACAGGATGCGGACATTGTAGTCTTTTTATATCGTGATAAATATTACAGTAAAGATGAAAATCAGGAAGATGTAACGGAAGTTATTATTCGTAAACATCGTAACGGCGCATTGGGCACGGTTAATCTCTTATTCCAAGGGGAATTCACCAGATTCCGCGATATTACTATGCGTACGGATGAGATGTAGGGGAGGCACTGTATGAAACGCTGGGGACGAACTGTATTGGCGGCGGCTATTGGCTTAACTTTGGCCGGCGGTAGCGGTTTTACCGGTTTGGCGGGCTTTAAAGCAGAGGCAGCCGGTGTGTTTGATGTATTGTTGGGCGGTACATTGGCCATGGTAACGGTCAATACGGAATTATCTCGTATCGATGATACCGATGACGGTCAGCAGCAAATGCTCGAAGAACGTCAGAAAAATACCGGATATTATAATAATTATGCCTATCAGGATCGAGCTAAGCGGATTTTTGAAAGTCTAACCGATACACCTGATGTAAAGCGGACGTATGTAGTATATGTAACACCGGAAGAAGATGCCAATGCGGCTATGAGCCTTGGTCGTGTCATGTCTATCAATAAAGGTCTCATGGATATGATGGATGATGCGGCGATTGCGTCCGTTGTGGGTCATGAAATCGGTCATGGTGAAAACAAGGATGCCATCCGGGGCATTCGCAAAAGCGTAGCCTTGCAGACGGCAGTTGGTGCTGCCACGGCAAATGCGGGCGGTCTTAGTGTGCTCCTCGGCAATGTGGCGGGTAACTATGTTAACCAGCAGGTATTCAGCGTAAGTCAAGAAAAAGCGGCTGATGAATGGGGCTTTAAACTATTGGCCGATGCCGGTTATAATGTGGGCGCTGCGGCTGTGGCCATGGCGGTTCTGCGCGATAAATACGGCGATTTGTACACCGATGGTTGGGGCAAATTGTCAATCCCAATAACCATCCGAAGATGAGTCAGCGTATTCTCGATCATTTGAAACGTATTGAGGACTACTCCGGGAAACATGTAAGTGTTACGGATGATGTAGTCTATGTCAATAAAAAGCCTGTTTATACGGGTGAGGCCAGCGGGCAATATACGGGCGCCATGCGGGCTTATTTGGTGGCCGGCAAATTGGCAAGATACTATCATGATAATAATGTGGGAATCCCGGTAGCTCAGGGCAACCAAGTTCTTATGAATGGCACTTCTTTGGTAACGTTAAGTTCCGCCGATAAAGCGGTGACCATGGAACAGGATTAAAAGCGGCTATTGACTCTAAGAGCAGCAAAAGGTAAAAGCTGACGATAAGTCAAAAGCAGATAAGAAAGACAAGAAAGCTAAAGTTAAGGCTGATACTAAGGTAAAAACCGACAATACGGCCGCTTCGAAAGCAAACTTTGAATAGTATTAATTAATCTTCTAACCGGAACGCCTGTTAAGCGAATGCTTTGACAGGCGTTTTTTTATGCAATATAGTGCAATAATACACTAAAAAATTTTCCGTGAATCATGAGAAACGCCTTAAAATAGGGTTTTGAAATTTTGACTAAAAACATGAAAAATGTTTGATTTATACGTTTTGTAGTAGACAAATATAGTAATAAAACAGAAAATTTATAGAAAAAATAGCGTAAAATTTTTAAAAATTCATCGTTCCTATTATCAAAACGCATTCATGGATAAAGCTAGTGATAACTAGCAGTTATCGACTCTCATACCGTCAATTATTCGTCAAAAATGCCTTTTCTATGCAGATTTAGTAATGGTTTTTGGACGTTTTAGGGCTTCGGAGTATTCAACAATCAAAACCCTGTGCTATAATGAACTTGTCTTTAAAAGGAAATAAGCAATTTGAGAAGGGGACCAAAAAAACGTCAGTAATTAGGATTAAGGATTTCTTGAAGAGCTTGTTCCAGGTATATGTTTTCGGAAAAGAGGATTAGACAAATGGGAAACGTAGTAAAATTTAAGTATGAACAACTTGACCAACTTTTATTAGATGCATTCATGAAATTTGGTTCTCTGAAAAAGATTCTAAAATTATTCGTGACGTATTGTTGATGTCCGATATGTACGGCATTCAGAGTCATGGTATGCAGCGTCTTGTTCGTTACCACAAAGGTATCGAAAAAGGTACAATCAAGTTGACGCTCAACCTGAAGTTGTTTTCGAAACTCCAGTATCCGCAGTTATCGACGGTCATGACGGCATGGGCCAATTGATTGGTCACTATGCAATGGAATTAGCTATTAAAAAAGCTAAAGAATCCGGTGTAGGTATCGTTTCTGCACGTAACTCCAACCACTACGGTATTGCCGGTTACTACGCTAACATGGCAGTAGAAGAAGGCTTAATCGGTTTCTCCTGCACTAACTCCGAAGCTATCATGGTTCCTACATATGCTCGTAAAGCTATGTTGGGTTCCAACCCACAAGCTTGGGCAGCTCCTGCTGAACCTTACAACTTCTTCTTCGATGCTTCTACTACAGTAGTAACTCGTGGTAAATTGGAAATGTACAATAAATTAGGTAAACAATTACCTGATGGCTGGGCATTGAATAAAGATGGTAACCCATCCACTGACGCAGCTGATGTATTGAAAAATATCTCCGCTCACGTAGGCGGCGGTATCATGCCACTTGGCGGTAACACTGAACAATTAGGTTCCCATAAAGGTTATGGTAACGGTATGGTTGTTGAATTGTTCGCAGCTATCCTTTCCATGGGCGGCACTTCCAACCACTGCATGAAAGACGGCAAATCCAATATTTGCCACGGCTTCATGGCTATTAACCCTGCATTCTTCGGCGATGCTGACGCTATCAAAAAACATTTCTCCACTTTCTTAACTGAACTTCGTGAAGCTCCTAAAGCTGAAGGTGAAGCACGTATTTACACTCATGGTGAAAAAGAAGTTGAAGCAGTTAAAGACCGTGAAGAAAACGGTATCCCTGTAATCGACAAAACTATGACTGAAGTTTATGAACTTTGCCAGTACTTAGGTCTTGACTTCAGCAAATACTTCGGCGACTACAAACCACCTGTAGCCGGCGATATGTTCACCGGTAACTATTAATAGACGGCCATTGAGCCCTATTAATAGGAGTCCCTTGACTCTCAGTAAATAATGCACCTAGCACATATAGCGCAATGATGATATTGTGCAGTTTAATAGGAAGGGCAGAGCCTATTAAGCAGTAAGAAGAAGAGCAGCTCGCACGGTAACGTGCGGGCTGTTTTTTGTTGAATCAGGAATCAAAAGAATGCATGCCGGTGATATATGCAACAACTGATACAATATCAGAGGTTTACAATGTTGAGTAGATACATTAAAATAAAACCTTAGCATGAGATTATAGTGGAGAACTATAATTTGAGGTAAAAGAGTTAACTTGAAAAGGAGAGAGCTTTATGAGTAAACGAGAAATCAATGCTGTGTGCCCTTATGACTGCCCCGATGCATGTGGTTTGGTATTAACGGTAGAGAATAACACCGTGTTAAGCGTAAAGGGCAATCCGGATCATGCGTTTACGCGCGGTACTTTATGCCCTAAAATGGTGCATTATGAAGATACAATTCACTCGCCGGAACGCTTGCGGACACCGTTAAAACGTGTCGGTCCGAAAGGCAGCGGTGAGTTTGAACCGATTACTTGGGAAGAAGCAGTGGCAACGATTGCTGCTCGTTTTAAGGACAGTCTACAAAAATACGGTGGCCGGAGTATCATGCCTTATTCCTATGCAGGAACTATGGGGCTGATTCAAAAAGCCGCCGCTTTTCCGCTGTTTGCCCGTCTGGGGGCAGTGCGACATAATCGGGGGATATGCTCGCCGGCCAAAACATACGGGTGGAATATGGTTATGGGTGATACATTCGGCACGCGACCACAGGAAATGAGTCACAGTGACCTTGTTATTCTTTGGAGTCTGAACGCGTTGGCTACAGAAATTCACATCATGCATGATGTGAAGGCAGCGAAGGCACGGGGCGCCAAAGTATGGGTCATTGATATTTACAAAACCACCACTGTGCACAAGCCGATGAAGTAAATCATTACCAAACCGGGAACAGACGGTGCCTTGGCGTTGGGGATTCTTCATATTTTAGAACGGGATAACTTGGTAAATCGTGAGTTTATAGCCAATATGTTATTGGTTATGATGAACTTGTTAAAGAATCATTACCTGAATATACACCTGAAAAGGTATCCGCCATTACGGGCGTGCCGGCAGCACAAATTGAAGCGTTGGCGCATGCTTACGGCCAGGCAAAAGCACCGTTTATCCGCCTGGGCAGCGGTCTGTCCCGCTATGGTAACGGAGCCATGACCGTTCGTGCCATAACCTGTTTACCGGCCGTGGTCGGAGCTTATGAAACGTTGGGCGGTGGCCTTTTGAGCGACGCGAAGGGCAGTTTTTACGTTAATGATAAAGTTATGTCCTGGGATGTTCATGCCGGCAAGGTCGTGCCGATGGTACCGATGGTTAAACTAGGCGAAATTTTGAACCAGGAAGAAGAGCCAATCCGCTGTCTTTATATCTATTCATCCAATCCGGCGATTACGGCACCAGACCAGAATTTGGTGCGCCAAGGGCTAGCTCGCGAAGATTTATTTACCGTCGTGCATGAGCGCTTTTTGACCGATACGGCTAAATATGCGGATATTGTTTTGCCTGCTACTTCGTCAGTAGAAGCGGATGATACTTATAATTCCTATGGTCATTACACCAGTGCTATAGGTTATAAAGCGATTGAACCGATCGGTGAAAGCAAGTCGAACTGGGACACGATTCGTCTTATCGCTAAAGCAATGGGGATTACGGATCCGTTTTTTGATAAAACAGCTTTAGATTTAATCCACGATACGCTTGACGGGGCCGTTAATGTACCGGCGGAATTGAAAGAGAAATTACTACAAGGCGAACCGGTGGAAATGCCGGTTCCAAATAATTACAAAATGACTTTTAAAACGGCGTCCCATAAGATTGAAATCTTAAATCCGATACTGGCTGAGCCGCTTCCGCGCTATGTTGAGTCTCACAGTGATACGGTGGCAAAAGGTGAGTTCGCCCTTATTAATGCACCTGATTTGCGAATTCTTGATTCATCATTTAATGAACGGGTCTTTGATACGTCGAAACCGATGATGGGCGCGTGGCTTAATCCGATTGATGCGGAGAGACTCGGCGTTGTTGAAGGTGATTTGGTACGCCTTTATAATGAGCAAGGAACCCTACAGATGCCCGTATATTTGGATGAAGGAATTAGCCCTAAAACGGTAGTTTCTTATGGTGTTTGGTGGCAACGCTACTCTTCGGATCCCCGAAACAGCATTAATGCGTTAACCTCATCAAGACTGACCGATTATGCGGAAGGCAGCACTTTTTATGACGTAAAAGTGGATATTACACCCCTATAGGATTAAACTGTCTCCATTTACAAAATAAAATGATGAGTTTTTAGAAGTTGAATGAGAATTGTCAACTTTATGATAAAATGATGATTACACATATTATTCAGTTAAAATGGGCGTTCCGGGGAATTTATGTTTCGGCTTTTTTGATAAGTATATGATGTTTGTTATAAATTTATGCGAAAAAAGTAATGAATAAACCGGTAAAAAGTTTTAAAATACATTTGTACAATATGTAAAAACGTTGTATAATCTATTGCAAACCTATTTTAATTGAGAGAGGATGGGGACTTATGAATACAGAAAATGTAAAATTGAGTAATCGAGCTTATATAGCTATAGGCTTGATGTTGTTCGCATTGTTTTTTGGTGCGGGCAATTTAATTTTCCCGGCGTCATTGGGACAACAGGCCGGGGTTAATGTGTGGTGGGCTGTTCTGGGCTTCATTGTGACAGGCGTAGGCTTACCGCTCCTCGGTGTTATGGCTATGGGTTATTCCGGGGCCAAAGACTTACAGGCATTGGCCGGCCGAGTTCATCCGTTATACGGATTTCTTTTCACGGTATTATTATATTTAACTATCGGACCTGCCTTCGCTATTCCGCGTACCGGTACCGTATCTTATGAAATTGCTGTTCGTCCGTTCTTAGCTGGCGGTGGCAGTGATATGTCACAGACGATTTTCTTGGTGGTATTCTTCGTAATATCTCTTTGGTTATCCATTAACCCTGCCAAATTGGTAGACCGTATCGGTAAAGTGTTAACGCCATTATTGTTAATCAGTATCTGTGCTTTGATTGTAAAATCTTTGGTTACACCAATGGGTTCTTATATGAATCCGACTGAATCCTATGCTACCGCAGGTGTTGCGGTTGTTCAAGGTATCCTTGACGGTTATAACACAATGGATGCGTTGGCTTCCTTGGTATTTGCGATTCTTGTAATTGACTTTGTAAAATTATCCGGTGCTAAGACGAAAGAAGAAGTTACTAGTGCTACTTTTAAAGCGGGCATCATCGCCGTTGCTTGCCTTGGTTTTGTATACATTTTCGTAGCTAATTTGGGGGCTACCAGTGTGCAGCAACTTGGCATCTTGGAAACAGGTGCACCTGTATTGGCTGAAAGTGCTAAATACCTCTTTGGCAGTATCGGTGCTTTAATCTTGGCCGTTATTGTATTGTTGGCATGTTTGACAACCAGTATCGGTTTGATCACATCTTGTGCTAAATATTTCCAACGTGTATTCCCGGTTATCGGTTATAAATCCTATGCCGTAATTTTCACCGTTGTATCGTTCTTCATCGGTATGTATGGTTTGAAAACTATCATCGTAGCTGCCATTCCGGTATTGATGTTCTTATATCCGTTGACTATTGCCATCATCGCTTTGGCATTCTTGAATAACACATTCCAAGGTCGTCAAATGTGTATATGTTTGGACTATCGGTTTGACCTGTGTAGCGGCCTTTGTCAGCGGTGCTGAAACAGCCGGTGTAAGCCTTGGTGCCTTCGGCGAATGGTTCGCTAATTATGTACCGTTCCATAACGTAGGTATGGGCTGGATTCCATTTACTGTGGTAGGTTTTGTGGTAGGCTTTATCAATAAAGCTTTAGTATCTAAATCGGCCGTAAATGGTAGAAGAAAAAACTGCATAATCATTGAATAATGCATTAGTCATTGTTTAGAAATAACAACAAAAGGCAGTCCTTGGGGGGGCTGCCTTTTTTGTGTGCCGGTAACGTTTGCAAGAAAATTAGTCAGAGTCGCGTAGGGAATCTTCCGGTGGAATCGTTTTGGTTATCTTCCGGTGGAATCGTTTTGGTTATCTTTGTAAATAGTGTATAATAGTTAGGTAAAGCCTGGGTAATGTGCGGTTAAAAACTTGATAGTTTGTCATGTAATTTGTTTGATATGGAGTATCAAAGTGTTAATGGCCGGATCCGGGCAAGTAGCGTAAGTAGTATAGGAGGAATTTTGTGATTTCGTTGCGTAGGAAGCCGTTGGCTGATTTGACTGCAGCGGCGGCGGAAAAAAAATTAACCAAAGCATTGAGCGCTTTGGATGTTACCCTATTAGGTTTAGGCGTTATTATCGGGACGGGTATTTTCGTACTTACCGGTATCGGAGCTGCTAATTATGCGGGGCCGGGCCTCATGTTATCATTCGTATTGGCAGCTGTTACTTGTGCCTTTGTATGTTTGGCCTATGCGGAGCTGGTGGCCATGTTGCCGGTTTCGGGCAGTGCTTATACCTACACCTATGCGTCCTTGGGCGAATTCTTCGGCTGGTGGGTCGGCTGGGGCTTGGTCCTTGAATACTCGGTCGGAGCCAGTGCGGTAGCCGGCGGCTGGTCGGCGTACTTGGTGGGCATCTTGCATGCAGCGGGCATCGACTTGCCGAAGGCTTTAACGGCGGTTCCCTATGAAGGGGGCATTGTGAATTTGCCGGCCATGTTGGTGGTGCTGTTCGTTACAGGGCTCTTGGTTCTGGGGATTCGTGAAAGTGCGCGAGTTAATCGCATACTGGTTTTAATCAAAGTGGGTACGATTTTCTTTGTTCCTTTTCTTGGCGGCCCCTCATGTCGGACCCAATTAATTGGGAGCCGTTTTTACCATATGGTTGGCAAGGCGTCGCAGCCGGTACGGGCATTTTATTCTTTGCCTATCTCGGGGTTGACTCCATTGCGACGGCGGCGGAAGAAACAAAGAATCCTAAAGTGGATATGCCGGTGGGCATCATCGCGTCACTGCTTATCTGCACGGTTTTATATATTGCGGTCAGCATTGTCATGACCGGTGTGGTACCGTATCAACAGCTTGATACGGCGGCACCGGCGTCCTACGTACTTGAATATGTAGGCATGCGAGCCGGTTCGGCTATCGTCGGGACCGGTGCGCTTTGTGGTTTGTCCACGGTGCTCTTGGTTATGATCTATGCGCAGACCCGTGCTTTTTACGCCATGAGTCGTGACGGTTTGATTCCGCGCAGCTTATGCCGCATTCATAAAAAGTTTCACACGCCCCACATTATTACGATGATTGTAGGTGTGGTGGTTTCATTGATTGCGGGCTTCACGCCGATTCATATCGTAGCTGAGATGTGTTCGGCCGGTACCTTGTTTGCCTCATGTGTTCGGCTCTCGGGGTTATGGTGGTTACGTCGGGTATATCCGGATGTTAAACGCGATTTCCGTTGCCCTGCCCGTGTATGTGGTAGCACCGCTCGCTATAATTTTCTGCCTCTTTGTATTCTCACAATTATCGGCTCATACTATAGAGCTCTTCGTGGGTTGGAGTGTTTTAGGCTTTTTGGTTTACATGGGCTACGGCCGCAAGCATAGCGTCTTGCTTAACGGTAACCGTGAGGCTACGGAGTCGCTTCAGGAGGCTCAATAATTTAATAAAAGCTTAGTTATGGTGCGCCATGAGTATGTATGCTCGTGGCGCATTTTTGTGTTGTTTATTAGATATGGATTTTTGTCTATTATTTTAAAAAAATTGAAAATTAGTACTTGCAATTTTAAAAATGAAGTGCTAATATAATGAACAACGATACAAGGTCAGTGGACAGTTGGTCGTTGGGATTTTCAGATATCGATTTAAGTTACGTGCCAAGCACATAAAATACTGTGGAAAGGAGGACAATGTTATGTTAGGTTTAGTCGTGCTCATTATTAGCTTGCTCATTATTATTGACATTATTATCGTCATTAGCCGTGAACAAAACTTAACAGACATCGTCTTAAAAGTTTCCACAAATCATGGCCCTGAGCTCCCCTTGATGCAAGGGAAGGCAAGCTAATAAAGAGCTTGGGCCATAAACCGTATACTGTATTTCGTATATTTGTGAGAGACAAGAGAACATTTAGCCGGATATTTTTTTTTTAAGACGATTCTTCGGAATCGTTCTTTTTTTTTTATTACTAACACGATATTTCAAGAAGATGCCAAAGATTGAATGGCAATTATGAAGTGACATCGTTAATTTTTATTAAGTACCAAGAGCTTAAACTACAGGCGAAGGCCTTGCAAGTTATTCGATTAGGAAAAGGAGCGAGAAACATGCGAAGTGATAATTTTTCAAAAGGGGTGGCAAGAGCACCACATCGGTCGTTACTAAAAGCGTTGGGTTTTGTGAATGAAGAAATCGGCAAACCGGTCATCGGTATCGCCAATTCGTTCAATGAAATCATCCCGGGCCATATGCACTTACGTAATTTGGTGCAGGCTGTGAAAGACGGGATTCGTGAAGCCGGTGGTATTCCCATGGAATTCAACACTATCGGGATTTGCGATGGCACGGCCATGAATCACATCGGCATGAAGTACTCGCTGGTGACACGGCAGATTGTAGCCGACTCGATTGAAGCGACGGCCATGGCTACACCGTTTGACGGGCTCGTGTTCATTCCGAACTGCGACAAGATCGTACCGGGCATGTTGATGGCGGCAGCCAGATTGAATCTGCCAAGTGTTTTCGTCAGCGGCGGAGCGATGCTCGCCGGGCGACATCAAGGCAAACGGGTAGGCCTCAGCGATGTATTCGAAGCGGTAGGCAAGGTAGAAGCGGGGCTCATGAGCGAGGCGGAATTAGCACAGCTCGAAGATACAGCTTGTCCGACTTGCGGCTCCTGCTCCGGGATGTACACGGCGAACACCATGAACTGCCTCACCGAAGCTTTGGGCATGGCTCTTCCGGGGAACGGTACGATACCGGCGGTATACTCGGAACGACTAAGATTGGCTAAGCGGGCAGGACTTCAAGTGATGGAGGTTTTGAAAGCGGATTTAAGACCACGGGATGTACTTACCAAAGATGCTTTTGAAAACGCCGTAGCCGTCGACATGGTGCTTGGCGGTTCGACGAACACGGCCTTACATTTACCGGCAGTAGCCCATGAGGCGGGTGTAAAACTAAGCTTGGATGATTTTAACCGACTCGCTGAAGTTACACCGCAGCTGGCAAAATTATCACCATCCGGTTCGTACTTCATTGAAGACTTGTATGCAGCGGGCGGCATTCCTGCCGTACTTCATCGTTTACAGGAAGCGGGCAAGTTACACGAAGATACCAAATCCGTAACTTTGGTTACGCAAGGGGAACTTGCTAAAGTAGCTAAAGTGCTGGATGAAGATGTAGTTCATCCGTGGTCCAATCCGGTGTATGAAACCGGTGGTATCGCCGTTCTGAAAAGGGTAATTTTGGGCGCCCGGACGGTTCGGTCGTTTAAAGCCGGTGCGGTGGATCCGGAAATGTTGGTACACAGTGGTCCGGCCAGGGTATTTGATTCGGAAGAAGCGGCTTGCGAAGCCATTACATCGAATCAAATTAAGAAAGGCGATGTGGTGGTTATTCGCTACGCCGGACCGAAAGGTGGACCGGGGATGCCGGAAATGTTGACCCCAACATCCACGATTACCGGCATGGGCCTTGGTAAGGATGTGGCACTTATTACGGACGGACGCTTCTCGGGCGCTACCCGAGGCGCTTCCATCGGTCATATTTCACCGGAAGCGGCGGCCGGGGGGCCGTTGGCACTGGTGCAGGAGGGCGATGTGATTGACATCGATATTCCAAACCGCAGCTTGTCGGTGCGTTTGACGGAAGAAGAAATGGCAAAACGAAGAGCCAATCTAAAGCCTCATGATTCCGGTGCTACGGGTTACTTGAAAAAATATGCTACATTCGTATCGTCGGCAGCCGAAGGAGCTATTGAAAAATATTAAGCGTTTAATAACCGGGGAAGCTACTAAAAAGGCGCGTTAATCGGCAAGACCTGAGAGACCTGGCCGATTCAGAGAAAAGAAGAGAGAGAACATTTTATAAGGTGTGAGAAACCTTTTATATAGAGAAATTGAGAGAGTTTTGACTAAGACCTGAGAAACCTTAGCCATAGCGAGAAAAATCGAGAGAGAACATTAAATGAGGCGTGAGAAACCTTAATATAGAGAGAATTGAGCAAAAAGGATGGGTAGGATGTTAACACTGTATGATTTTATAGAAGCAAGAGAGCGTTTGCAGACGGTAACGGTCAAAACAAAGCTAATACACAGCACGGTATTTTCAGATGAATCGGGCAATGATGTGTATATTAAACCGGAGAATTTACAACGGACCGGCTCCTTCAAATTAAGAGGGGCGTACAACAAGATTGCTAAGCTTACGAAGGATGAAAAAGCGCGTGGCGTTATTGCTTCCTCCGCCGGCAATCACGCACAAGGCGTGGCGCTCGGGGCTCAACGATTGGGGACTAAAGCAGTTATCGTAATGCCGAAGCCAAGCCTGCTCATCAAGATTGAAGCAACTTGCCAATATGGTGCCGAAGTTGTGCTGGCCGGGGAAGTATATGATGAAGCCTATGCCGAAGCGGTTCGCTTGCAAGAGGAAAACGGCTATGTGTTTGTACATCCTTTCAATGATGAAGACGTCATCGAAGGTCAGGGGACAATTGCTTTGGAAGTGCTTGAAGAATTGCCGGATGCAGATATCTTGCTTGTGCCAATCGGTGGCGGCGGCTTAGTTGCAGGCGTAGCGGCAGCGGCCAAATTAAAAAATCCATCCATTAAAGTAGTCGGTGTCGAACCGGAAGGTGCGGCCAGTGCGGTAGCTGCATTAAAAGCCGATAAAGCGGTGGTGCTTGACAGTGTCAGTACGATTGCTGATGGGGCGGCGGTTTAAGCAAATCGGCGATGTGACCTTGAAGTATATTAAAGAGTATGTCGATGAAATCGTCACCGTATCCGATTACGAATTGATGGAAGCCTTCTTGTTGCTTGCGGAAAAACATAAAATTGTCGGTGAAAATGCAGGACTTTTATCCGTTGCGGGGTTAAAGAAACTGAAAGAAAAAGGCAAAAAGGTAGTATCTATATTAAGCGGCGGGAACATCGATGTATTGACTATCGCTTCCATGATTAATAAAGGTTTGGTATTGCGGGGCCGTATTTTTACCTTTTCCGTAAACTTACCGGATAAACCGGGCCAACTGGTAGCGGTATCGGAAATCCTGGCCGGTCAAAATGCCAATGTTATTAAATTGGAACATAATCAGTTCAAAAACTTGGATCGTTTCCACGAAGTAGAATTACAAGTAACGGTAGAAACTAACGGTGAAGAACATATTCGCCGCATTACCGAAGAGTTTGCTAAACAGGGCTACACAATTCGCCGTATTAATACGAGCGAAATAAACGAAACGTTAACAGATTTAATTATTTTTAAAGAATCAGTTATGAAAAATTAGTTATACGAAACAATTAAAATAGGTTGCAGTAAATCAAAAAAGAATTATACAGTATTAAATAAAATCTGAGAAAAACGTTCGAAGTGATGGCTTGCAAAGACAAGCAAACGATGAGAAAAATTGAGAGAAATTTTTTAGAAATCTAAAAGAAAAAGTACTGTTTTGAGAAACAGAGAGAGGATGTGAGCGAATGGGGGACGCCATGATAAACGGGGCGCGCATCGTATTGGAAACGCTTCATCGCATGGGAGTGACCGATTTTTCGGGTATCCCGGCGGTGCCGTTATCCCGATTTACGATGAGATCTATAAATACCCGAAGCTGAACCATTATTTTGCCCGCCACGAACAAGGGGCGGCACATGAGGCCGATGGTTACGCCAGAGCTACCGGTAAATGCGGTGTGTGCCTCGCGACATCGGGACCGGGGGCGACTAATTTAGTGACCGGGCTCATGACGGCACATATGGATTCCGTGCCGGTGCTGGCTATTACAGGCCAGGTCGGTTGTGCTTTACTCGGTAAAGATGCGTTCCAAGAGTCCGACATTGTGGGGATTACGATGCCGATTACGAAAAATAATTACCTCGTAAAATCAATTTACGATTTGCCTCGCATCTTGCGCGAAGCCTATTATATAGCAACGACGGGGCGGCCGGGGCCGGTGCTCGTAGATATTCCGAAAGATGTTCAGCTAAAAGAGATTACGCGGGATGAATTCGATAAGCTTTATGAAGAGCCCTTCGCTCTCGAAGGCTATGAACCGAATTATAAAGGTCATCCTAAGCAGATAAAAAAAGCGGCCAAGGTCTTGAAAAATGCGAAACGCCCGTTGATTATTGCCGGCGCCGGTGTCTTAAAAGGCAGTGCTTCGGCGGAACTTTTTGAACTGGCTGCAAAAGCCCAAATTCCGGTGACAAATACATTGCTTGGTTTGGGATCATTTCCGGGGAACCATGAGTTATTCTTGGGGATGCTCGGCATGCACGGAACGGCAGCTGCAAACTTCGCTACTGATGAAGCTGATGTAGTATTGGCCGCAGGGATTCGCTTCGATGACCGTATCGCCGGTAATCCGGAAGCGTTTGTAAAAACGCTTCCATTATTCACATCGACATCGATCCGGCGGAAATTGAGAAAACCGTAAGGTGGATGTGCCGATTGTAGGTGATGTAAAGCAGGTTTTACAGGCGTTGAATAAGGAGCTGAAGATCGGCGAAGACGAGGCTAAGGTGGCCGCCCATGAGGCTTGGCTCACACAGATTAAGGCTTGGCAAAAACAATATGCGTTGCGTTATAACAAGCAACCTGACGGTACTTTGCCACCGCAGCAAGTGTTAAAAACACTTAATGAATTGCTTCAAGGTGATGCGGTTATCGTCACCGATGTAGGGCAACATCAAATGTGGGCAGCTCAGTATTTTACCTATCGGAAACCGAACAGCATCGTTACATCTGGCGGCGCCGGTACGATGGGGTTTGGCTTACCGGCCGCCATCGGGGCGCAAGTGGGGATGCCAAAGAGCAAAGTAGTCCTTGTGGCAGGCGATGGTGGTTTTCAGATGACGGCTCATGAATTAATGATCATTAATCAGTATAAATTGCCGGTGAAAATCGTACTCCTTAATAATTCCTACTTGGGCATGGTACGGCAGTGGCAAGAGCTTTTTTAACGATAAGCGTTATTCCTATGTAGACTTATCCTGTAATCCGGATTTTCAAACATTGGCGGCGGCGTATGGCGTACGCAGTGTGAAAATCGAAGGGGAAACAGATTTAAAATCAAAGTTAAAAGCAGCGCTTGATGCGGACGATGGCGTGCTCATCGAATGTGTCGTAGCGCGCGAAGAAAATGTGTATCCTATGATTCCGGCCGGTATGACGGTAGCGGATATGCGCGGTAAGGAAGGGGTGGCTGACGATGTCGAATGAGCATCAAATTCTGGTGATAACTAAAAACACATCCGGCATCGGCGCTCGCGTGCTGGCGCTTTTTAACCGGCGCGGCTATTCCGTGAAAAAATGACCTCCGGCGTGACGGTTCAACCGGGCTATGCCCGTATGACCCTTACGGTGGATGCCGATTCGGATACACTGGATCAAATCCAAAAACAGATTTATAAAATTATCGACGTAGTTAAAGTGAAAGTATTCCCCAAGACCGATGTGGTACGACGTGAGCTGATGCTGATTAAAGTAAAGGCTGACGACCAGACCCGCTCACAAATCGTGCAGATTGCCAATATTTATCGCGGCAATGTGCTCGATGTGGCACCAACATCGCTCATCATTGAACTGACGGGGGATGAAGAAAAACTACGCGGCTTTATTGATATTATGAAACCTACGGGGTGCTTGAAATGGCTAAAACGGGCGTGACGGCAATGAGCCGGGGCGAACGATTATAAGCGATAGATTAGGTTAGCCGGGAAGCTGGCAGAGAGAGAGGAACAATTATGGCAGGAACAATCTATGGAGCAACAGTTTATTATGATGCAGATTGCAATTTGGACGCATTAAAGGTAAAAAAATCACCGTACTTGGTTACGGTTCACAAGGGCATGCCCATGCGCTTAATTTAAAAGAAAACGGCATGGATGTTACCGTAGGCCTTCGTGAAGGCTCTAAATCTTGGCAAGTAGCCGAAAAAGACGGGTTACCGGTTAAAGTGACGGCTGATGCGGTAAAAGACGCTGACGTAGTTATGGTGCTTATTCCTGATGAATTGCAGGCGGAAACCTATAAAAAAGACGTAGAACCGAATCTTAAAAAAGGTGCCTATCTCGGCTTTGCTCACGGTTTTAACGTTCATTTCAAAAAAATCGTACCACCGGCTGATGTGAATGTATTTATGGTAGCCCCTAAAGGACCGGGCCATCTCGTTCGTCGTACCTTCCAAGAAGGCAGCGGTGTACCGAGCCTTTATGCGGTAGAAAAAGATCCGTCCGGTGATACTAAAGAATTGGCTTTGGCGTGGGCGGCCGGTATCGGCGCCGGTCGTGCGGGCATCTTGGGCACAACCTTCCGCGAAGAAACAGAAACCGATTTGTTCGGTGAACAAGCCGTTCTTTGCGGCGGTATCTGCGAATTGATGCAAGCCGGTTTTGAAACCTTGACGAAAGCTGGTTACCATCCGGTTAACGCTTATTTTGAATGCGTTCACGAAATGAAACTTATCGTAGACCTCATCTACGAAGGTGGTTTCCATACTATGCGTAATTCCATTTCCAACACCGCCGAATACGGTGACTATGCAACCGGTACCAAATTAATCACCGCTGAAACACGTAAAAAGATGGAAGAAATCTTGAAAGATATTCAATCCGGTGCGTTTGCCGATGAATTCTTGGCCGATTATAATGACGGCTTCAAGAAATTGTATGCTCGTCGTGAAAAAGCGGCTAATCATGAATCTGAAAAAGTGGGCGCCGAACTTCGCGGCTTGATGAGCTGGATTAAAAAAATAAGAATTAAGAATTTTAATACTCCTTTTAGAGCATATAAAATCTATGAAAAGCAATTTTGCGTTTCCATTTTCGTTTTGGAAACGCAAAATTGCTTTTTTTTGTTTTCAAAAAATTGAAAACGCAAGAATGGAACGAAAATGTAAAAAAATACGTTCTAAAAATAGAACGAAAAAATGGAAATGAAAAAAATTTGCGTTTCTATTTTTTCGTTCCATA
>ENA-OPZN01000128-OPZN01000128.1-human-gut-metagenome-genome-assembly--contig:-NODE-128-length-29843-cov-3.237885_pt1 | contig 29843 bp, 43 predicted proteins | sample MGYA00242483_ERZ504503 | MGnify/ENA primary metagenome ERZ504503 (study PRJEB26092, sample SAMD00036285) | human gut metagenome | host: Homo sapiens | study: EMG produced TPA metagenomics assembly of... | reverse complement strand
CTGGTGCAGATCGGACAAGTTAAAGGAACAGAAACCAAATGAACTTTCCGGCGGACAGCAGCAGCGAGTCGCTTTAGCAAGAGCTTTCGTTATTGAACCTGGTGTTCTGTTGATGGACGAACCGCTGTCTAACCTGGATGCAAAGCTGCGTGTGCAGATGAGAACGGTTATTAAAAAGCTGCGGCGCAGACTGGGAATTACTACGATTTATGTAACCCATGACCAGGAAGAGGCACTGGCTATTTCCGACCGGATCGCTGTTATGAAGGAAGGAAATATTATGCAGGTGGGAACTCCTGAAGAGATTTATAAAAAGCCGGAAAATACCTTTGTAGCCGGATTTATCGGTGTTTCCAACTTTGTAGAGTGTGATGTTAAGGGAGATGACCCAAATCAGGCAGTGCTGGATATTAAGGGAGAGTGTTCTATTACCTGTACCTTAAAGAAGCCATTTACCGGTAAGGGAATTATTTCCGCAAGACCGGAGCAGCTGTTCTTTGACGATAAAGAGGGACTGCCGGGAACCATTATCATTTCCACTTTCTTAGGTGACTTCATTGAATATGAGATCCTGTTGGATAATGGACAGACCGTACAGTTAAATGAGTATACAAAAGATGTACATGAACTTCGCCCGGATGGACAAAAGGTAAAGGTAAACTTTGACATCCGCGCCGTAGGTGTATATGATGCAGCGACCCAGGAGGTGATCTCATGGTAGGTTCCGGAAAGAAGTTAGACTTCTGGTTCTGGGTGAAAGTGGCAGTTGTGGGATTTATGCTGGTATTTCTGATCTATCCCTTCTGTACCCTGATCACCCGAAGCTTTTTCTCAACCAAGGTAGACGGCTTTACCTTTGAGAACTATATCCGATTTTTCACAAAGAAATATTATTATTCCGCATTGGGAAGAAGTATTTTTGTATCTGTGGTAACAACGATCACCACACTGGTTGTAGGTGTGCCTATTGCCTATGTAATGTCCCGTTATAATGTATGGGGCAAGCAGTTCATCCATATTTTTATCATCATGAGCCTTATGAGCCCGCCATTTATCGGCGCCTACAGCTGGATCATGTTGTTTGGACGTTCTGGTCTGGTGACAAATATGTTTTCCCAGTTTGGTATCCATCTTCCAAGTATTTACGGAAAACTGGGTATCATCCTGGTATTTACTTTTAAGCTGTTCCCTTATGTTTATCTGTATACCTCCGGTGCTATGGGAAGCATCGACTCCAGTCTGGAAGAGGCTGCAGAGAACCTGGGAAGTAACAGCTTCGCAGACTGTGGACCATTACACTGCCGGTAGTCCTTCCGTCTATTGCAGCCGGTGCCATTATGGTATTTATGACCAGTCTGGCAGACTTTGGTACTCCAATGCTCATCGGCGAAGGTTATATGGTACTTCCTGTTCTTGTATATAATGAGTACATGAGTGAGATCGGCGGAAATGCCCACCTGGCAAGTGCTCTTTCTGTAGTAGTAGTATTCTGTTCTACTACCGTCCTTCTGGTGCAGAAGCATTTTGTTACAAAGAAAAACTATGTAATGACTGCCATGCGTCCGCCAAAGGAAGAGGAACTTCACGGAGTAAAGCGTTTCCTGGCAACATTCCCGGTTATGCTGGTTACATTTATCGGTATCCTTCCTCAGATCGTAGTTATCGTCAGCAGCTTTATCAAGAGCGACTTTACAGGATTTAAGAAGGGATTCAGCCTGGGAAGCTATATTACGATTTTCAACCGTCTATGGACCAATATCCGCAATACCTTTGTATTTTCAACCATTGCCATTATATTTATCATCATTATTGGTATGCTGATCTCCTATATCGTTGTGCGCCAGAAGGGCTTTGCAGGACAGTTAATGGATCTGCTGATCATGTTCCCATTCGTAATTCCAGGCGCAGTTCTTGGTATCAGCCTGATCGTGGCATTTAACAAGGAACCTGTGATCCTTACAGGAACCGCAGTGATCATGATCATTGCCTTTGTTGTACGAAAACTGCCTTATACGGTACGTTCCGGCAGTGCTTTCTTACAGCAGATGGATCCAAGCGTAGAAGAAGCGTCTATCAGTCTTGGAGTATCACCTATGCAGACATTTATCAAGGTGACAGCAAGATTAATGGCACCTGGCGTATTATCCGGTGCGATCTTAAGCTGGATCACCTGTATCAATGAGCTGTCTTCCAGTGTTATGCTTTACGGCGGCAAGACCAGTACCATTTCTGTAGCTATTTATACAGAGGTTGTAAGAAACAGCTTTGGTACAGCGGCAGCGCTGGCATCTATTTTGACCGTAAGTACAGTTATTTCTCTGCTTATCTTCTTAAAGGTAAGTAAGGGTAAGGTATCGATCGTTTAATTTGTTTCATACTGCAACATGAAAACAGTGCCTGCGCCTCTGGCGCAGGCTTTGTAAGTCTATGTATATTGAAAAGATGGGAGGAACACACAAATGGTAAAATTTGGAACTGGCGGCTGGCGTGCGATCATCGGAGAAGAGTTTACCAAGGAAAATATACAGAAGCTGACCTTAGCCATGTGCCTGAAAATGAAGGCAGAGCATAAGGACACAAAAAGTGTGGTCATTGGTTATGACCGCCGTTTCCTTTCCAAAGAGGCTGTGATCTGGGCATGTCAGATCCTTGGAAAAGAAGGTATCCATGTACAGTTTGTAAACCGCAGCGCACCAACGCCTCTGTTAATGTTTTATGTGATGAAACATGAACTGGACTATGGAATGATGGTCACAGCCAGCCATAATCCGGCGATCTACAATGGTATCAAGGTGTTTACATATGGCGGAAGGGATGCAGATGAGATCCAGACAAAGGACATTGAAAAATGGCTGTTGGAAGCAGAAAAACTGTATACACCATGTCATGAAGAGGATGGGCAGATGCCGCCGCCAAGTTATACAGAACTGGTAAAACAGGGCATTGTAGAAGAAATCAATCCAATGAATGAATATCTGGATAATATCTTATCTGTGATCAATGTAGATGCGATCAGAAAGAGAGATTTAAGGGTAGCAGTTGACCCCATGTATGGTGTCAGCCTGACGGCTTTAAGCACCATTCTGGCAGTTGCAAGATGTACGGTAGAGACCATTAATGCCCAGCATGATACGCTGTTTGGAGGCAAGATGCCGGCACCTGCGGAAAGATACCCTTAAGAACCTGCAGAATTATGTGCTGGACCGCTACTGCGATATTGGTATTGCGACAGACGGTGACGCGGACCGGTTAGGTGTTATTGACGATAAGGGACATTATCTTCACGCCAACCAGATCTTAGTTATGCTGTATTATTATCTTCTGAAATATAAGGGTTGGCGGGGCGATGCAGTACGAAACCTGGCTACCACCCATATGTTGGACAAGGTGGCTGAAAGCTTTGGCCAGAAGTGTTATGAAGTGCCTGTAGGCTTTAAGTATATTTCTGCAAAGATGCAGGAGACAGATGCCATTATTGGCGGTGAGTCTTCCGGTGGCCTGACTGTAAAAGGTCATATCCATGGAAAAGACGGTATCTATGCAGCAAGCCTTCTGGTAGAAATGATCGCAGTGACCGGTAAGAGCCTTTCTGAGATCGTAAAGGATATTGAGGACCAGTACGGTGAGACTCATATGGAAGAGCGCAGCTACCGTTTTACAGCAGAGGAAAAGGCACGTATACAGAAAGTGCTGTTAGAAGAGCAGAAACTGCCGGAACTGCCATTTGAGGTATCCCGTGTTTCTTATCAGGACGGCTGCAAGGTCTACTTTAAAAATGGTGGCTGGGTAAGCGCCAGATTTTCCGGTACAGAGCCGTTACTTCGTATCTTCTGTGAAATGGAAAAAGAGGAAGATGCAGTCCGGGCCTGCGTAGTGTTTGAGAGGTTTTTGGGGCTGTAAAAGTGTGGAAATGGAACTGTTTTTCTGGTATACTGATGGAACGAACAAACCGTCCGCATTAGCGGACAGTAGAGCGCGTCAGCGCGTGTTTGCGAGTCTAAAAAATACAAGGGGCACCGCAGCATGTATACAGGAAAAGCAGACAGAAATGCAGTATATAAAACACATAAATTTTTCAACAGGGAATGCAAAAAAAGGGCGTTCCCTGTTCTTTTTATCGGTCATATCTGCAGCTGCAATATTGGCTGGAACAGTTCTTACAGGCTGCCGCCGGGCTGACGATCTGGTGCAGGAACAGGCAGAACCGGAGAACTATGCCCTGACCGTATTTACTGCCCAGGAAAGGAAAGAATGGGAGCCGGTGATCAAGGAATTTGAGGAGCGTACCGGCTGGAATGTAAGGGTAGAAACAGGCTCTGCAAAGGAGATGCTTTCCCAGCTGGAAAAAGAAGAGGCAGACTGGGATGTGGCCTTTGGGGTCAGTGCGGACGCTTAGAGGAAGGCAAAGAGTACTGGCAGACAGGCAAAGATGCCTGGACAGGGTATTCAGCGGTATCCTTTGTGATTTTATATAATACCAATGTAGTGACCTACAGAGAGCTGCCAACAGGCTGGGACAGCTTGTTAGAACCACGGTGGAAAGGCCGCGTGGCAGTGCCGGATCCCCTTAAATCAGATATGGCTGCTTCTGTTCTCACAGAGGCGGCAAAAAAACAGTGAAAAAGAAGAATTTCTGGACCTTTTAGCGGAAAATATGCAGTATCAGATGCCGGAGACCTTTAAAGAGGTGGAACAGGGCATTTCTGACGGCCGCTATTCTATTGGCGTTACCTCAGAAGAGGCAGCGAAAGCGATGTTGGCTGCAGGTCAGGACGTAGATTACATTGATCCGGAAGAAGGAGAATGTTTCTTTGAAGACGGAACTGCGATCCGGAAAAGAACCCCAAATCTGGATGCTTCTGAAGCATTTGTAACCTACACTACCTGTGATGATACAAAATGGCTTTTACGGACCCAGCTTTTACGCCAACCGGCAGAAGATGTGGCTGCAGAGAATGACCGGTCAGATGAAGATCTGAAACAGAGATATTCCAGACAGCAGGAAGTTTTAAATATCTGGAAGCTTATTATGGAAGAAAAGTCTGGTTCAGCCCATGAACAGGAACAGTAATAAAGAAGGCAGGGAAAAAGATGAAGATATTAAATAAGCTTTCATTTCATAAAAAGATCTTTCTTGCCTGTCTGCTGACGGCACTGGTGCCTTTATTGTGCTCCAGTGTGGTTATGATCCGGCTGTTTACGGCAGCACTTGACCGGCAGAATTTAGATGAGGGGCGGACTCAGATCACAAAGGCAGAGGCGCGACTGGAAGCAGTTTTTGAAAAATGCGAGGAAGCCTGCAAGACCATTGCCACGGATAAAAAGACAGCCCGGATTATGATCGAAAAAAGTGAAGCAGATCACCAGAGGGAGATGTACTTATCTTTATATCAGGCCACCCAGGAAACCTCAGGATATGCCCGGTTTTCTATTTATGATTCAGGAGGCCGTCTGTGCTATACGACGGATACAGAGGGGAAGGAAAAAGACCTGCCTGTATTCTGGGGGCTTTTAAGAAAGGCTTCCAGAACGGATGATATTGTATATTACAGGACTGATCCGGATCTTTCTATTACGGACGGGGACATTCTGCTTCAGGGTGCAAGACCGCTGTATACAGAAGGCGGTGCAAAAACTGGCTATATTGTTTTTGATTTTACAAGGGAAAACCTGGATGATCTTTTAGGGGCAGAGGTGTCATCTGGGGATGTGCTGCTGCTTTTAGATACCCATAAACGGACGGTGTACTGCTCTGGACAGGACAAGAGCCAGGTTCAGACAGGTGACATGATCGAAAAGATACTGGAAAACAGGAAAATGTCCGATGCAGGCCATGACAGGGAACAGTATCTGGTAAGCCATGGAGGAAAAACTGGCTTTTATTTTCTCTTATGCCGCCAGGCGCTATGAGCCAGCCAGCTGTGCAGACTATGTGGACCGTCAGCCTATGCCTGTCAGCGTTGGGATTATTCCTCTGCCTGGCTGTATCAGGCGTACTTACAGGCAGTATTGCCCGCCGGTACAGACATTAGATGAAGCTATGGAAAAAGTGAAAAAGGGTGATCTTTCTATCCGTATCCATACCCAGTCCAATGATGAAATGGGACGTCTTACCCGCAGCTTTAACCAGATGACAGAAGATCTGGGCCGGTATCTGGAAGATAAGGTGCAGAGGCAGAAGGACCTGAATGAAACAACATTAAAATTATACCAGACCCAGTTAAATCCCCATTTTCTCTATAACACGCTGGACACCATCAAATGGGAAGCAAGGATCCGCCAGGTGCCACGGATCGCAGTGCTGGCGGAAAATCTGGCGATCATACTGCGAAAAAGCATTTCCAGTAAGCCGTTTATCCCGTTAAGAGAGGAACTGGAGACCATTGACAGCTATGTAGAAGTGCAGAAGATCCGCTTTACAGGCCGGTTCTTGTGTGAAAAGGAGATACCGGACCAGTTAGAGGAGTGCCTGGTGCCGAAAATGATCTTACAGCCGTTGGTTGAAAATGCTATTATTCATGGGCTGGAAGGCTGTGAAAATGGATATATCTGTATTTATGCAGGCCGTGAAGGAGATGTTTTAAATATTTCCATTACCGATGACGGCCGTGGCATGAGCCCGGAGATATTGGCCTGGATCAACAGTCCGGAACCGGAGAAGCGGGACGGACATCTGGGGCTTTATAATATTATGAGGATACTAAAATTATATTATGGAAATGAATATGGCCTGAAGGCAGAAGTGACAGAAGACGGGACAACTGTCACTTTGAGACTGCCGGATGTTCGCTCGGGGATCTTTTGGTGCCGAAAGACCCTGAGAGGACATCTTAGGAAGGAGGGGGACGATGTATAAAGTAGTAGTGGTAGAAGATGAAGAGATTGCCAGAAAAGGCATTATATTTACCATTAACTGGGATGCATTAAACTGTATGATCGCCGGGGAAGCTGCCAATGGGGAAGAAGGGGCAGAGGTGATCCGCCGCCTTTCACCGGATATTATCGTTACAGACCTGAAAATGCCCCGTATGGACGGCGTGGAAATGACCGCAAAGCTGCGGGAACAGGGAAACAGGGCGAAATTTATTATCCTGACGGCTTATGGGGATTTTAAATATGCCCAGAGTGCGGTGAAGCTGGGAGTCAGCGATTATCTGTTAAAGCCATTAAAGGACGGTGATCTGGAGCAGGCAGTGACCCGGATCATCGACCAGTTAGAAGAAGGAGACCGGCTCCGGCAGAAAGAAGAGGAAGAAACGCCTATTTTCCGGTTTAATGCAGACAGAAAAGCAAAAATAAGTATGTAGAGCAGGCGATCAAACAGATCCGTGAACATTATAAAGAAGATATCAATATCAGTACAGTGGCAGAGCAGCTGCAGATCAGCGAAGGCTATTTAAGCCGTGTGTTCAAAAAAGAGACAGATTATACATTTACCACCTATCTTTCTTATTACCGCATGAAAGTGGCAATGGAACTGTTAAAAGAGGGAAATTTAAAGGTATATGAAGTGGCAGATGCTGCGGGCTATTCAGATACAGCCTATTTCAGCGCCCAGTTTAAGAAAATAGTGGGGATCGCGCCTTCGGAGTATCAGGATCGGGTAAGAGGGCACTAGGCGGCTGGTCATGGAGCCTGTGAATGGTAATTGCACTGGAGATTTTTGCACCTGGAAAAAGTGTGTACAGGAAAAAGTAATTATGTTATCATAGTGATAAGATCGTGAGAGCACAAAGTGCAGAGCATCCGGTAACAAACAAGGTACTGGGGGAGGTGGCCACATGCTTGAATTTAAAGACATCTTAGGACATGAACAGATCAAAGAACATTTTCAGAATGCGGCAGCAACGGGGAAAGTTTCCCACGCTTATATTCTAAGCGGCGAAGAAGGAATGGGAAAAAAGACCCTTGCAAATGCCTTTGCCATGACTCTTCTCTGTGAAGAAGGAGGCAGAGAGCCCTGTATGCAGTGTCATGCCTGCAAGCAGGTCCTGTCAGGAAACCACCCGGATCTGATCTATGTAACACATGAAAAACCGGCCAGTATGGGTGTAGATGATATCCGTGAGCAGATCAATGATACCATTATGGTGCGTCCTTACAGTAGCCAGTATAAGATCTATATTGTAGATGAAGCGCAGAAAATGACGGTGCAGGCCCAGAATGCTCTTTTAAAGACCATAGAAGAGCCACCGGCCTATGCAGTGATCATGCTTTTGACTACAAACCAGGATGCATTTTTACAGACCATTCTTTCACGGTGTGTGCAGCTGAAACTGAAACCATTAAAAGACTCTGTTGTGAAGACTTATCTGGAAGAAAAGCTTCAGGTAAAGGACATTCAGGCAGAAATATACAGTGCATTTGCAAGAGGAAATCTGGGCAAAGCAATTCATCTGGCCCAGTCAGAGGACTTTAAGATGATGTATGAAGAGATTTTAAAGCTGTTAAAGGAAATCAAGGAAATGGATATTTCCCAGCTTTTGGATGTGATCCGCAAATTAAAAGATGACAATACGGATATTAAGGAATGTCTGGATTTTATGCAGATGTGGTACCGTGATATCCTGATGTATAAAACTACCAAAGATTTAAACCTTCTCATTTTCAAGGATGAGTTTTCCGCAGTGAAGAAGGCGGCGTCTTTAAGCAGTTATGAAGGGCTGGAACAGATCTTAGGGGCCATTGATAAGGCCAGAGTCCGTTTAGATGCCAATGTAAATATGGAACTGGTCATGGAGCTTTTACTTCTGACCATGAAAGAGAATTAATAGAATTGTATTTTAAGGGTGTTTTAGGAAAGGAAATTAAGTAAGAGAAATGTTAACAGTAATCGGAGTGCGTTTTAGGGCTGCCGGAAAGATCTACTATTTTGATCCTGCAGACCGTCAGATAAAAATTGGGGACCATGTGATCGTAGAAACTGCCAGAGGTATTGAATACGGTTACGTAGTTCTTGGAAACAGAGAAGTAGATGAGACAAAGGTAATACCGCCTCTTAAACCGGTGATCCGTATGGCAACGGATGAGGACCGTGCCATTGAGGCAAAGAACAAAGAGAAAGAAAAAGAAGCATTTAAGATCTGCCAGGAAAAGATCAAAAAGCACAACCTGGAAATGAAGCTGATCGATGCGGAATATACTTTTGACAATAATAAGGTGCTGTTTTACTTTACAGCAGACGGAAGAATTGACTTCAGAGAGCTGGTAAAGGACCTTGCAAGTGTATTTAAAGACCCGTATTGAGCTGCGGCAGGTAGGTGTGAGAGACGAGACCAAGATCTTGGGTGGTATCGGCATCTGCGGAAGACCGCTGTGCTGCCATTCTTATCTGTCTGAGTTCATCCCGGTTTCTATTAAAATGGCAAAGGAGCAGAACCTGTCCTTAAATCCAACTAAGATTTCCGGCGTGTGCGGAAGACTGATGTGCTGCCTGAAAAATGAGGAAGAGACCTACGAGGTATTAAACAGCAAACTGCCGGGAATTGGTGATACAGTTACCACTGCAGACGGCCTGAGGGGAGAAGTACACAGTGTAAATGTGCTGCGCCAGACTGTAAAGGTGATCGTAGTAGTAGATAAAGACGAAAAAGAGATCCGTGAATACAAGGTAGACCAGTTAAAGTTTAAGCCCAGAAGAAAGAAGGGCAAAGGCGGCGAAAAGCAGGACGAAGCAGAGTTAAAGAAACTGGAAGCACTGGAAAAGAGGGAAGGAAAGTCAAGGTTGAATGATAAATAGTGAAATGGAACACAGCTGGAGACAGGAAGGAAATATCCTTTAAGGAGTGATGAGCGGATCGATGATCTTCAGAGAAATCATTACGGCATCATCCAGAGAAAAGGCACCTTCTGTTTTGGGATGGATGCGGTGCTGCTGTCCGGTTTTGCAGTGGTAAAGCCGGGAGAAAAGGCGCTGGATCTGGGAACAGGAACCGGTATTATCCCCATTCTTTTAGAAGCAAAAACAGAAGGAAGGCACTTTACCGGCCTTGAGATCCAGGAAGAGTCTGCGGATATGGCCAGGAGAAGTGTGAAATACAATCACCTGGAAGAAAGGTGGAGATCGTAACAGGAGATATCAAGGAGGCCGGAAGCAGGTTTGCACTGGCTTCTTTTGATGTAGTCACCAGCAATCCACCTTATATGAATGATGCCCACGGCATTAAAAACCCGGGAGATGCCAAGGCCATTGCCCGCCATGAGGTGCTTTGCACCTTAGATGATGTGGTAAGAGAAGGCACAAGAGTGTTAAAACCAGGGGGCCGGTTTTATATGGTCCACCGCCCAAGAAGGCTGATCGAGATCTTACAGACTATGAAGCAGTATGGTTTAGAGCCTAAACGGATGAAATTTGTACATCCTTATAAGGACCGGAAAGCCAATATGGTGCTGATTGAGGCAGTAAGAGGCGGCGGAGCCCTGATGAAGGTAGAAGCGCCGGTTATTGTATTTGATGAGAACGGGGAGTATTCACAGGAGATACGGACTACTTACGGGTATTAAAAAGCGCTTGCGGAGGAAAGGTACATGACAGGAAAATTATATCTGTGTGCAACACCCATCGGTAATCTGGAAGACATTACCTACCGGGTGTTAAAAACATTAAAAGAGGCAGATCTGATCGCAGCGGAAGATACAAGACACAGTATCAAGCTGTTAAATCATTTTGACATAAAAACGCCTATGACCAGTTATCATGAGTATAATAAGGTGGAAAAGGCAAAATATCTGGTAGAAAAAATGGCAGAAGGCACCAACATTGCCCTGATCACCGATGCGGGAACACCGGGAATTTCCGATCCGGGAGAAGAACTGGTAAGACAATGCTATGAAGCAGGTATTCCGGTCACTTCACTTCCAGGACCTGCAGCCTGTATCACCGCCCTTACCATGTCCGGGCTTCCAACCAGAAGGTTCTGTTTTGAGGCATTTCTGCCTGCAGAAAAAAGTGATAAAAAGAACGCCAGCGGATCCTGGAAGAACTGAAAAAAGAGACCAGGACCATGATCGTCTATGAAGCGCCTCATCATCTGGTGGCAACTTTAGAGGACCTGTACGGGGCACTGGGAAACCGGAAGATCACCATCTGCAGAGAACTTACCAAGAAGTTTGAAAGTGCCTTCCAGACAACCTTTGAAGAAGCTCTTGCCCACTATGAAACCGAAGAGCCAAAAGGCGAGTGTGTCATCGTTATCGCCGGAAAGCCGGTAGAAGAGATCCGTGAAGAAGAGATCCGCGCCTGGGAAGAGATGCCTATTGAAGAGCATATGGAGCATTATCTGTCACAGGGAATGGACAAAAAAGAAGCAATGAAAGCAGTTGCAAAGGACAGAGGAATATCCAAGAGAGATGTGTATCAGCAGCTGCTGTAATAAAATGTGCGTGATGCTGAAATATTCGCTCATGTTTTGTGGGATTGAGCCAGATATTCCCTCATGTTTTGTGTAATGAATTTAGAAGTAATAAAAAAAACTGCCGTAGACCACGGATTTCATGGTCTTGCGGCAGTTTTAATTGTTTTTATGTAATTTACTCAGCTAACTTCAAACCAGCCAGCTTTGCCAGCGCCAGAATGGATGCCTTAGAAACTTTCTTTCCTTCATATTCAACCAGATCTTCTGTTCCCCCGGTGAAGATATCTGTGTTTGCTGCTTTTTTTTAGGATGATGCAGTCATCCTGGACTGTGATCTCAAGGGCGTCTTTTACGTCCAGGTTCAGGCTTCTTCTCAGCTCGATAGGAAGGGTGATCCGTCCAAGCTCGTCCAGTTTTCTTATAACCCCTGTTGTTTTCATAATGAAATACCTCCTGTTTTGTTGTACTTTGCGAACCCCATACCGCTGCGATCCCTAACTTAAGGGACATCATGCATTGTTTACAATGTATAATTAAAAAGTAGCAAATTTTGGAAATTAAGTCAATGATAAAGGGGGGATTATAAAAGAATACAGGAAAATACTGAACAGAAACGAAAAAACAGTTGATTAGATATTAAAAAAATATTTCTTGACAAATAGTATCTCTTCCTGTAGTATTACTTTGAAGTTCAAAGTATTTCTGCGGAAAGGTAAGAAAAATGACTACAAAAATTATAGGAACTGGTTCCTATGTACCGGCTCAGATCGTAACAAATGATGACCTGTCAAAGATCGTCGAAACCAATGACCAGTGGATCCGCAGCCGCACGGGGATCGGAGAGAGAAGGATCGCAACAGACGACAGTACATCAGATATGGCGGCGAAAGCAGCTGCGAGAGCCATTGAGCAGGCGGGAATTGATCCGGAGGAGATCGACCTGATCATCCTGGCTACTTCATCACCGGATTACTGCTTCCCAAATGGAGCCTGCGAGGTACAGGCGAAAGTTGGCGCAGTGAATGCAGCCTGCTTTGATATCAGTTCTGCATGTACTGGTTTCGTGTTTGCCTTAAGCACTGCACATGCCTATATTTCTTCCGGTCTTTATAAAACAGCCCTTGTGATCGGCGCTGACCTGTTAAGCAAGTTAGTAGACTGGACAGACAGAAGCACCTGCGTTCTCTTTGGAGACGGAGCAGGAGCAGCAGTGGTAACAGCAGCTGAAAATGGTATCATCGGTCTGAACATGCATTCCAACGGAGCCAAAGGCGGGGTACTGACCTGTGGAAGCCGTTCTACGGGAAACTTCTTATTAGGAAAGAAACCGGAGCTTGGATACATGACCATGGAAGGACAGGAAGTGTTCAAATTTGCTGTAAAGCAGGTTCCAGAGTGTATCAAAGAAGTTTTGGAAGAAACCGGAAATACAGCAGAAGATATTGACCAGTTCATCATCCACCAGGCAAATTACCGCATCATTGAGTCCATTGCAAAACGCCTGAAAGTGGATCTGGAGAAATTCCCGGTGAACATGGAACACTATGGAAATACATCCGGCGCGTCCGTACCTATTTTACTGGACGAGTTAAACAGAGCCGGAAAGCTTAAAAACGGAGACAAGCTGGTGTTAGCCGGATTTGGCGCAGGTCTTACCTGGGGAGCTGTTTTACTGGAGTGGTAAACAGACAGTAATAAATAACGTAATATACACGCAGTGGCTTTGCCGCAGCGGATAAGTTAAATAAAAATATAAATTTTAATCAGAAAAAGGAGAACAATATCATGTTAGAGAAGATGAAAGAACTTATTGCAGATCAGTTAAGCGTAGATGCAGACAGCATCACAGAGGCTTCCTCTTTTAAGGACGATTTAGGAGCAGACTCCCTGGATCTGTTCGAGCTGGTTATGGCTTTAGAGGATGAGTATTCCGTAGAGATCCCTGCAGAGGACTTAGAGAACCTGGCAACTGTAGGCGATGTTATGAACTACTTAAAGAACAAAGGCGTTGAGGCTTAATTATAAGTAGACATGCTGCCAGGCGGCGGCAATGAAAGTCAGCTGCTCCGCGAAAAAGCGGAGTATACATCAATAGCAACAGGGGGACGGCGTGCTTACTATGGAAGCACGCTGTTTCTACAAGGCTACGGGAAAATCCCGGAATTTTGGAGGAAAGAATGAATACAAGAATTACAGAAATGTTAGGAATCGAATATCCCATCATTCAGGGAGGAATGGCATGGGTGGCAGAGCACAACCTGGCTGCAGCCGTATCTGAGGCAGGCGGTCTGGGACTGATCGGCGGCGCAAACGCTCCTGGCGAAGTAGTCAGAGAAGAGATCAGAAAGGCAAGAGAGCTGACAAAGAAGCCTTTTGGTGTCAATGTTATGCTGTTAAGCCCACATGCAGATGACGTAGCAAAAGTAGTTGTAGAAGAAGGCATCAAGGTAGTTACCACAGGTGCCGGAAACCCTGAAAAATATATGGATATGTGGAAGGCCGCAGGCGTTAAGGTCATTCCAGTTGTTGCATCTGTTGCTCTGGCACGCCGTATGGAAAAATATGGAGCTGACGCTGTTGTTGCAGAGGGAATGGAGTCCGGCGGACATATCGGCGAAGAGACTACCATGACTTTAGTACCACAGGTTGCTGACGCTGTTTCTATCCCGGTGATCGCAGCAGGCGGTATTGGTGACGGAAGAGGCATTGCAGCTGCATTTATGTTAGGTGCAGAGGCAGTACAGATCGGTACCCGCTTCGTTGTTTCCAAAGAGTCTATTGTACATGAAAATTACAAGGAGCGTATCATCAAGGCAAAAGATATCGACTCCACTGTTACAGGAAGAACCCATGGACATCCGGTACGCTGCCTGAGAAACCAGATGACCAGAGAATACATCAAATTAGAGCAGGAAGGAAAGTCCTTTGAGGAACTGGAATACCTGACTTTAGGAACTTTACGCAAGGCAGTTCAGGAAGGCGATGTAAAGAACGGAACCGTTATGGCTGGTCAGATCGCAGGTCTTATTTCCAAAGAGCAGACATGTAAGGAAATGATCGAAGAGATGATGGATCAGGCAGAGAAACTTTTAGGTCGTTGTTAGGTACTTTTTGAACCGCTTTTAAACAGGGAGTAATGAACATGAGTAAGATCGCATTTATCTTCCCAGGTCAGGGCGCACAGCCTGCGGTATGGGAAAAGATTTTTATGAGCAGACAGAAACAGGCCGCAAGGTATTTGACAAAGCCACAGAGCTTTTAGGCTTCTCTGTTCCGGAGCTTTGCTTTGAGCCGAATGACAGGCTGGATATTACAGAATATACACAGGCAGCTATGGTCACCACCAGCATTGCCATGATGAAGGTTTTAGAAGAAAATGGCGTAAAACCAGACGTAGCAGCTGGTTTAAGCCTTGGCGAGTACTGTGCACTGGCAGCAGCAGGGGTTATGAGCGAAGAAGATGCCATTACAACGGTACGTCAGAGAGGCATCTTCATGCAGGAAGAAGTTCCTGCCGGAGAAGGCGCTATGGCAGCCATCCTGGCATTAGATGCAGCAGTGATCGAAGAAGTAACTGCTGATATAGACGGTGTATGGATCGCCAATTACAACTGTCCGGGACAGATCGTTATTTCCGGTAAGAAAGCAGCAGTAGAAGAAGCCTGTGAGAAGTTAAAGGCAGCAGGTGCAAAACGTGCCATTATGTTAAATGTAAGCGGTCCATTCCATTCAGGAATGTTAGTTGGCGCAGGCGAGAAGCTGGGAAAGGTTCTTGAAAATGTAGAGATCCACAAGCCGGTTATCCCATATGCAGCTAATGTGACTGCCCAGTATGTAACAGAGGCAGAACCTGTAAAAGATCTTTTAGTAAAGCAGGTTTCTTCTTCTGTAAAATGGCAGCAGTGTGTGGAAACCATGCTGGCAGACGGTGTGGATACTTTCATTGAGATCGGACCAGGAAAGACACTGGCTGGCTTTATGAGAAAGATCGACCGCAGCGTAAAAACATTAAACGTTGAGAAGTTAGAGGATATAGAAAAGGTAGTAGAAGCTTTAAAAGAGGCATAAAGGAGAATAAACATGCTGGAAGGAAAGATTGCACTGGTTACTGGCGCAAGCCGCGGAATTGGACGCCAGATCGCTAAAACGTTAGCGGCAAAAGGCGCATTTGTGATCGTAAATTATAATGGTTCTGCTGCAAAGGCAGAGGAAGTAGTAAAAGAAATCCAGGCAGCCGGAGGAAACGGACAGGCAGTTCAGTGCAATGTTTCCGACTTTGAAAGCTGCAAGGAAATGTTAGATGCAGTAGTGAAAGAGCATGGACGTCTGGATATCCTGGTAAATAACGCAGGTATCACAAGAGACAACCTGTTAATGAAAATGTCTGAGGAAGACTTTGACGCAGTGATCCAGACCAACTTAAAGGGCGTGTTCAACTGCACCCGTCACATTGCAAGACAGATGTTAAAGCAGAAGAGCGGCCGCATCATCAACATTTCTTCTGTATCCGGTGTATTAGGAAATGCAGGACAGGCAAATTACTGTGCAGCTAAGGCCGGCGTCATCGGACTGACCAAGAGTGCAGCAAAAGAGCTGGCAAGCCGCGGTATTACTGTAAATGCAGTTGCACCAGGATTTATTAAGACAGAAATGACAGATGTGTTAAAAGATGATATCAAGAAAGCAATTATGGAAAACATTCCGATGAAGGCTTTTGGAGAGACAGAGGATATTGCAAATGCAGTTGCGTTTTTAGCATCTGAGGAAGCACGCTATATTACCGGTCAGGTAATATCTGTTGATGGAGGCATGGCTATGTAGTAAAACAGCTTTCGCTGTTTCGTTACACCGCCAATCAGGCAAAAATAGAACAGGAGTCAAACATATGAATACAAGAGTAGTAGTAACAGGTATGGGCGCTATTACCCCAATTGGAAATGATGTAGAAAGCTTTTGGTCTGCGATCAAATCAAATACAGTAGGTATCGCACCGATCACCCATTTTGATACAGCTGATTTTAAGTGCAAACTGGCTGCAGAAGTAAAAGATTTTGATCCAAAGCAGTATATGGATCCAAAGACGGCACGCCGTATGGAGCCTTTCTGCCAGTTCGCAGTGGCAGCAGCAAAGGAAGCTCTGGAAAACTCCGGCATTGACATGGAAAAGGAAGATCCATTCCGTGTTGGTGTAAGTGTAGGTTCCGGTATCGGTTCTTTACAGGCGTTAGAGCGTAATGAAAAGAGACTGTTAGAAAAAGGGCCTGGCAGAGTAGAGCCATTATTAGTACCTTTAATGATCAGCAACATGGCAGCAGGAAATGTTTCTATCCAGTTTGGTCTTAAGGGAAAATGCATCAACGTAGTAACTGCATGTGCAACCGGTACCCATTCCATCGGCGAAGCATTCCGTTCCATCCAGCATGGTGAGGCAGATGTAATGGTAGCAGGCGGTACAGAAGCAAGCATTACCCCAATTGGTGTGGCTGGCTTTACCTCCTTAACTGCATTAAACACCACCGATGATGTAAAGAAGGCATCTATCCCATTTGACCAGGACAGAAATGGTTTCGTTATGGGCGAAGGCGCCGGTATCGTTGTATTAGAGTCCTTAGAGCACGCACAGGCAAGAGGGGCTAAGATCCTGGCAGAAGTAGTTGGGTACGGTGCAACCTGTGACGCATACCACATTACTTCCCCTGCAGAAGATGGAGCGGCGCTGCAAAGGCAATGGAATTTGCCATGAAGGATGCAGGAATTACCCCAGAGCAGCTTGATTATGTAAATGCTCATGGAACCAGCACCCATCACAATGACTTATTCGAGACAAAGGCTATTAAACTGGCTTTAGGCGATCATGCAAATAAAGTAAAGATCAACTCCACCAAGTCCATGATCGGCCACTTATTAGGCGCAGCAGGCGGTGTAGAGTTCATTACCTGTGTAAAGAGCATTGAAGACGGCTATGTACATCCAACGGTAGGTCTGGAAAATCCAGGTGAAGGCTGCGACTTAGATTACACCATGCATGAGGGCGTATCTATAGATGTAAATTATGCCATCAGCAACTCTTTAGGCTTTGGCGGACATAATGCCAGCCTGATCGTGAAGAAATTCACTGCATAAGGAAGGAGAACGTGGACATGAATATGGATGAAATCCTGACACTGGTTCAGGCTGTATCTGATTCAAAGCTGACCAGCTTTAAACTGGACCAGGGCGATATGCATATTTCCCTTAAGAAAGAGAAAGAAGAAGCAAAGATCATCACCGTTGGCGCACCTGGCGCTGTAGCAGCAGTTCCGGCTCCAAGTGCAGCACCTGTAGTCACTGCAGCTTCCGCAGGAGTAAGCACAGAAGCACCTGCAGCTGCACCGGAAGCAGCAGAAAGCCATGACATTGCTTCTGATAAAGTGATCACCTCCCCATTAGTAGGAACTTTCTACAGCTCTGCTTCCCCGGATGCAGAAAGTTTCGTAAAAGAAGGGGATACTGTGAAAAAAGGACAGGTACTTGGTATCATCGAAGCAATGAAGCTGATGAACGAGATTGAAAGCGAATATGACGGCGTTATTGAAGCGATCCTTGTAAATAATGAGGAAGTAGTAGAGTACGGACAGCCATTATTCCGTATTAAATAAGATGTCCTCCTGGAACCTTTCCAAATAAAAAGGTTCCGGGAGAACATTGGTTCCGAGAGAAAATAGGAGGGCAACAACCATGTTAATGGGTATTAAAGAAATCCAGGAGATCATTCCGCACAGACATCCATTTCTCCTGGTAGACTGTATTGAAGAATTAGAGCCGGGCGTAAAGGCAGTTGGCTACAAATCTGTTACTTATGATGAGCCATATTTCAGAGGCCATTTCCCGCAGGAACCGGTTATGCCGGGCGTTCTGATCGTGGAAGCACTGGCTCAGACCGGCGCTGTAGCGATTCTTTCCCAGGAGAATTTCAAGGGAAAGACTGCATATTTTGGCGGCTTAAATAACGTAAAATTCAAGCACAAAGTAGTTCCGGGAGACCGTTTAAGACTGGAATGTGAGATCATCAAGCAGAAGGGACCGGTTGGCGTAGGAAAAGCAACTGCTACGGTAGACGGCAAGATCGCAGTTGTTGGCGAACTGACCTTTATGATCGGATAGATAATACTGGTCCATAGGAGATTTGAAATGTTTAATAAGATATTGATCGCAAACAGAGGTGAGATCGCAGTCCGCATCATCAGAGCCTGCCGTGAAATGGGCATCCGCACCGTTGCAGTTTACTCTGAGGCTGATAAGGATTGTCTTCACACTCTTCTGGCAGATGAAGCCATCTGTATCGGCCCGGCTCCTTCCAGCCAGAGCTATCTGAATATGGAGCGTATTCTCTCCGCAACTGTTGCAATGAAGGCAGATGCCATTCATCCGGGATTTGGATTTTTATCAGAAAATGCCCGTTTTGCAAAACTTTGCCAGCAGTGCAACATTACCTTTATCGGACCGTCTGCTGAGATCATCAACCGCATGGGAAATAAGTCAGAAGCCAGAAATACCATGATGCAGGCCGGAGTTCCTGTTGTTCCTGGAAGCAAAGAGCCTGTATACACAGCAGAAGATGGACTTGCCATGGCAAAAGAGATCGGTTTTCCGGTCATGATCAAGGCTTCTTCCGGCGGTGGCGGAAAGGGAATGCGTATTTCCAGAAGCGAAGAGGACTTTACAGAGCATTTTAATGCAGCTCAGTTAGAGTCTGTAAAGGGATTTTCCGATGATACCATGTATATTGAAAAATATATTGAAAAACCACGTCATGTGGAATTTCAGATCATGGGTGACAAATTTGGCCATGTTGTTCACTTGGGAGAACGTGACTGCTCCATCCAGCGCCGTCATCAGAAGGTAATGGAAGAGTCCCCTTGTGAGGTCATTTCCCCTGAACTTCGTAAAAAATGGGTGAAGTTGCAGTAAAGGCAGCCAAAGCCGTGAATTACGAAAATGCAGGAACCATTGAGTTTTTGTTGGATAAAGACAAAAATTTCTATTTTTATGGAAATGAACACCCGTATCCAGGTAGAGCATCCTGTAACAGAGATGGTTTCCGGCATCGATCTGATCAAAGAGCAGATCCGTGTTGCTGCAGGAGAGCCATTAAGTGTGTCACAGGAAGACATCCAGATCAAGGGACATGCCATTGAATGCCGTATTAATGCGGAAAACCCGAAAAAGCACTTTATGCCATGTCCGGGCCGCATTACCAACGTGCATATCCCAGGTGGAAATGGTGTCCGCGTGGATACACACATTTACAATGATTATAAAGTACCTGCCAACTATGACTCCATGCTTATGAAACTGATCGTTTACGATAAAGACAGGGCATCTGCCATTGCAAAAATGCGCAGTGCTTTAGGCGAGGTCATCATAGAAGGCATTGAAACAAATATTGATTTTCAGTATGAGATCCTGGAAAATGAGGCTTTTCAGAAGGGTGATACAGACACCGGATTTATTGAAAAGTATTTCCCGGACTACATAAAATGATTTTAATCTGGAAAAATCCTCCGCGACCAGGTCGCGGACGGATATTTATGATCCTGAATAAGGATAATGCAGAAAGGAAGTTGTCGTATGCTGCGCAACATGTTCAGAAAAACGTATACAAAAATAGATACCAAATACAGACCGGTAAGCCATGAAGGAGAAGAACCATCCATCCCGGAAGGCTTATGGCGCAAATGTAATAAATGCGGGCAGCCGATCTATGTGGAAGACGTAAAGAACAATTACTATGTATGCCCCAAATGCGGCGGCTACTTCCGTGTTCATGCTTACCGCAGGATCGAAATGCTTACCGATGTAGGAACTTTTGAGGAATGGAATAAAGAAATGCCATTTCCAATCCTCTGGATTTTCCAAATTACGAAAAAAGGTAGAAGCAGCCAGAGAAAAAACAAATCTGAATGAAGCCATTGTTATTGGAAAGGCAAAGATCGACGGAAATCCTGCTGTTGTAGGTGTCTGTGACGCCCGCTTTATCATGAGCAGTATGGGCCATGTAGTTGGGGAGAAGATCACTGAGGCAGTAGAACGTGCTACCAAAGAAAAACTTCCGGTGATCCTGTTTGCCTGCTCCGGCGGTGCCAGAATGCAGGAAGGCATTGTTTCCCTGATGCAGATGGCAAAGACTTCCGCAGCCTTAAAGCGTCACCATGAAGCAGGACAGCTGTTTATCAGCGTTCTTACAGATCCAACAACCGGCGGAGTAACTGCAAGTTTTGCAATGTTAGGCGATATCATCATTGCGGAACCAGGGGCATTGATCGGCTTTGCAGGCCCAAGAGTCATTGAACAGACCATTGGACAGAAGCTGCCGGAAGGCTTCCAGAGAGCGGAATTCCTGTTAGACCATGGCTTTGTAGACATGATCCTTCCACGTCAGGACCAGAAGCATGTGATCGGACGGATCCTTTACATGCATAGAAAACATGATATGGATGTGGAAGAGAACGGGGTTAAGACAGATATACCTGTAAATACCCTGGCAGCTGCACAGTCTCAGGAAAACACAGAAAAGAGTGCTTGGGATACAGTCCTTCTTTCCAGAAAGGCAGACAGACCCACCGCTCTTGACTATATCAACGCTGTTTTTGATGAATTTATGGAATTCCATGGAGACCGCTGCTTTAAAGATGACGGAGCCATTGTTGGCGGTATTGCCATGTTCCACGGCATGCCGGTGACTGTCATCGGACAGCAGAAGGGAAAGAACACCAAAGACAATATCCGTCGCAACTTCGGTATGCCGTCTCCAGACGGCTACCGCAAGGCGCTACGCTTAATGAAGCAGGCAGAAACCTTCGGACGCCCCATTATCTGCTTTGTAGACACACCGGGAGCTTTCTGCGGCCTGGAAGCAGAGGAAAGAGGTCAGGGAGAAGCCATTGCAAGAAATCTGTTTGAAATGTCGGATTTAAAAGTACCGTTGCTTTCTATCGTCATCGGCGAAGGCGGAAGCGGCGGTGCGCTGGCTATGGCAGTAGCAAACGAAGTATGGATGATGGAAAATGCCATTTATTCCATTTTATCACCGGAAGGCTTTGCGTCTATCCTTTATAAGGACAGTAAAAAGGCACCGGAAGCAGCCAGAGTCATGAAAGTGACCGCTGCTGATTTAAAGGAACTGGGACTGATCGAGCGGATCATACCGGAGGAAGAACCGGCAAATACAGATACACTGTACCGCATCGCAGGCTATATGGACCGGTCTATGATCGGATTTATGAAAAAGTATCAGGATATGTCAGGGGAAGAGCTGGCAGAGCACAGATACGAAAGATTTAGGAGAATGTAATGAGTGGGATCAAAGCTTTAAAAATAGGAGATCTGGTACTGCAAAGACCAGTGATCCAGGGCGGTATGGGCGTAGGCATCAGCTTCATAAACTGGCGGGAGCTGTAGCAGCTTCCGGCGGCATGGGACTGATTTCCACAGCACAGATCGGTTTTAGGGAACCTGATTTTAAGACCAACTTTGTAGAGGCAAATCTGCGCGCTATCAGGCGGGAGATGCAGAAAGCCAGAGAGATTGCGCCAAAAGGAGCTATCGGTTTTAATATTATGGTAGCCACCAAGCACTATGACCTGTGGGTCAAGGAAGCCATTAAATCCGGCGCAGATGCCATTGTATCCGGCGCAGGTCTTCCGGTACGTCTTCCGGAATATGCACAGGCTGCTTACGAAGAGATGAAAGCCGGTATTGCAGATGCAAAAGAAAACTGCGAAGAATTTTGCAAGCAGGCAGTAAAAAAGTAAAGCTTGCCCCCATCGTATCTTCCGCAAAGTCTGCACAGGTTATCTGCAGACTTTGGGACAGAAAATACAAGCAGGTTCCTGATTTTGTAGTAGTAGAAGGACCTTTAGCCGGTGGTCATCTGGGCTTTTCCAGAGAAGAACTGGCTGAGTACGGCGCAGACACCAAAGATGTGCCAAATACCTATAACCAGGAAGCCTACGATAAAGAAGTCCGCTCCATTATGGAAGTGGTAAAGACTTACGAAGAAAAATACCAGAAACATATCCCGGTAGTAACTGCCGGGGAATTTATACCCATGAAGATGTAAAACACCAGTTTGAACTGGGGGCAGAAGGCGTACAGGTGGCAACTCGTTTTGTCACGACAGAAGAATGTGACGCTCCGGATGCTTACAAACAGGCTTACATCAACGCAAAAAAAGAAGATATCGTTATCACCCAGAGCCCGGTAGGAATGCCAGGACGTGCTATCTTAAATCCGTTTTTACAGCAGATCAAAGACGGCGTCCGTCCGGCCATCAAAACCTGCTTCCAGTGTCTGGAACACTGCGATATCAAAACCATTCCTTACTGCATCACAAAGGCATTGGTAAATGCAGCAGAAGGAGACGAAGACAACGCCCTTCTCTTCTGCGGCAGCAACGCTTACAGAGCCGAAAAGATTGAAAAGTAGATGATGTGATGAAGAACTGGTGGGAGAATTGTAACGCATGAACCGCCTGCGTAAGCAGACAGATAAGCATGTTGGTACGAGTTCGCGAGTCCCCCAAAAATACCGGTCATACCCATAAAAAGGTATGGCCGTTTTTTCTTACAAACCCTTACAAAATCCTTACTTGCCTTGACCTTGGAGTAACTTCAAGGTGTATGCTTTCTGCATAAAACAAAAGGACATGTTCCATGAGGGGGACGTTGTCATATATAAAAAACGCAGGAGGCATTTAATTTATGAAGAAACGTTTTTGCTATTACAGTACTTGCGCTGGCTCTGACGGCAGGAAGCGCTATGACATCTTTTGCAGCAGGTTTTACAGGTACAGGAAAAGGCGTAAAGTATCAGTGGGGTGATGGAGCTTATTGCACCAATAACTGGGTACAGTATAAAAATCACTGGTTTTACTTTGGCGATGACCAGTTAATGAGAACCGGCTGGATCCAGAAGGACGGCACCTGGTATTATGCGGCTGATACCGGAGAACTTCAGGGCGGTATTATGAAGATCAACGGAAATGTTTATTATTTTGATACCAGTACCTGCAAAATGGTAATGGGCAACTACAGCTATAATGGCGGAACCCATGAATTTACAGAAAACGGTACCACAGATGGCGGACCATATGTTTACAATGAATGGAACAGCAACGGTACCATCAAACGGGGAACCAAATTTGGAGTAAGATAAATATCCAGATAAAACTTTACAGTTTCCTTTCGATTTTCTGCGTCCCATTGACCAGCTCACAAAATCCGGATAAGATAACATTCATAAACACATTCGGAAGAAATGTTGATCGTGAGAAAATGGGAAAACAGGAGACTGGAAAGGCATGGCAGAAAACAGAACGGAAATAAAACAGCGAGAGTATCTCATAGGCGATATGTCCGAAATTGTGGGCGTAAGCCGGGATACTCTCCGTTTTATGAAAAAAAGGGATCATAAAGGCGAGAAAAAGGAAAAGCGGATACCGTTATTATCTGGAAGAAGACCTGTTCAGACTGATGGTTATCCTATATAAGAGAAAAATGAATGATAGCCTGGAAGAAATCGAAGGATACATAAAAGGCGAGAATTCTGTAGAATATATGAAAAAACATCTGCAGACCCGTATAAAACAGGAAGAGGTGAAGATCCACTATCATCAGCAGGCCATTGCCCGTATGCGGCTTGCCACAAAAGATATGCAAATGGCAGAGCAATACGGTGGAAAATGTACCTGGAAAAATTTTCCGGTAGCCTATCAGTTAGGAGTTTGCGACAGTCTCCACGCAAGTCTGCAAAAATGGTTTTCCCTGTCATCTGAAACAGGCGGGTTGGACATGACTTATTTCTATACCGAATTTTCCATAAAAGAAGGGCAGATGCAGGAGCAGGGCACCAAGCTGTTTCTGTATCAGGAAGTAGGTCCCTTTATCAGCAGTGACTTCCATCTGGAACAATATCCGCAGACTGCACCCGTTCCCTGTATTTATACGATCCTGGAGTCTGAAAATATTTATCCCGATGAAGAAACAGCCTGCCAGATGGTCCGCTGGGGAAAGGAACAGGGAGCAGAGCCAACAGGAGTTCTGTATTCCAATAATATGACTTCGTTTTTAGGAGAAGACAGCAACATTTATTTCCTGGAACTGTATATGCCGGTAAAATAAAAACAGTAAAACGGCAAAACAAGAAAAAGCAGGAAAAAACAAGGAAAAGCCCAAAAGGAAACCGCAAAATCTGCCAAATGTGGATAAAAAATCCACAAAATTTCCGGTTTCCACATAAAATCCATATTTCCCCACAGTTTCCCCATGCTTTACACACACTATAAACAGAGTTATCCCCAAAGTTATCCACATTATCCACCGACAAACACAAGATATGTGGTAAAAAGAAGAGGAAATACAAGATTTAGATTGTGGATAACTTTTTCCACCATAAGAATGTGTATTTCTCTGTGTGAAAGAGCATAAAATGTGTATAAATGGGCGTATAGGCAATACAGGAAAAAGGAATATGTTAAATTATATCTGGAGCGGAATGCTTTTTCTGGGGATCATATGGGGCGCGTTTCACGGAAGGCTGGCTCAGGTAACAGAAGGAGCCTTAAACGCAGCAGGGGAAGCCGTGACCTTGAGTATCACCATGCTGGGGATCGTAGTTTTCTGGAACGGGATCTTAGAGATCGGAAGCAGAGCCGGGCTGGTAGAACAGCTTTCAGAGAAAATGAGACCGGCTTTGAAATTCCTCTTTCCGGATCTGCCGCCAGACTGTGAAGCCGCCAGACAGATCTGTGTAAATTTCATTGCAAATATCCTGGGACTTGGCTGGGCGGCGACACCTGCAGGCTTAAAAGCCATGAAAGAACTGGAAAAGGTAGAAGAAGAGCGCAGAAAAGAGAAAGTGGCGAAAAGGACAATTCACGCAGTCTCGAAAGGCACTGCCAGTAATGAAATGTGTACCTTTCTGATCATGAATATTTCATCCCTTCAGCTGATCCCGGTGAATATCATTGCATACAGAAGCCAGTATCACAGTACATCCCCGGCAGCCGTCACCGGTCCCTGTTTTGCAGCAACAATGGTAAGTACACTGGCAGCGGTCATTTTCTGTAAGATCATGGATCATCTCCGTAACCCCACATAGATCTTCCCCAAAATGCTCACCTCATTTCGGGTATATCCTAATAAAAAAGGAGACACCATGATCAGTGTCTCCTTCGGTCTAACTGCCGGTTCTTGGCATAATAAGCACGTTTATCTTCATACATTCTGGCATCTGCCTCAGACAGCGATTTTTCTACTTTTCCGGTGCAGTCATCCACCCAGACAGAACCAAGTGCCAGGTGAACCGAACTTTTAGCCATGTCAACTAACATAGAACGGATCATAGACTGAAAAAGATTTTCTGTAATACCCGGTATCAGTACCAGAAATTCATCACCGCCAATACGGTAAACACATTTATCCGGAAAATGAGCCTTTAAATTTTCACAGGCATAGATCAACGCCTCATCACCCGCCTGGTGTCCAAAATCATCGTTGATCTGCTTTAAGCCCATTACATCACTGTAAATAATGCCAAGACTTCCACCGTTTGCAAGAGAAGCCAGCTTTTCGTTCATGGCATGACGGTTTTTCGCACCGGTAAGCTGGTCATGGTAGCTTAATGTTTCCAGTTTCCCAACCAGGTCTCTGCGCCGCAGCATGGAATTGATAAAATGTCCAAGGAGCTGGAGCATAAAAGCAATATGATCCATACGGTCAAGTGGCGGATTGTCAATACCATAGAAACCGATTACTTCCCGGTCACGGCAAATAGGGCTGACAATAAGGCGCGCAATGTTTTTGCGGTATCAGTGTTTTCATATACAGTGGGGGTCATAAGATACGATCTCATTCACATTCCGGATGATAATACTTTCACCTTTCTGGAAGGTAGGAATCCAGGTACCCATGGTTTCCGGCGGGATATTGCGTAAAATATTTTTCTGAGGGGAAACCTTAGAAGCACATCCATTCATAAGTAATTGTCAAAATTGCCATGTTTATTTTTCTCAAAAATATAAACACGGTCACTTTGGAACATCTGCCCCAGATACTGTAATAATGTATCAATAGACTGTTCCGGTGTTTCTTCTGCCAGTGCACAGCGAAGTCCCTCATTGATCAGTGCTTCATTGTCTGTAAATTCAGAAAAAGAACGTTTAGCCAGTTCATGAATATCCAGGTCAATTGCCATTTCAATACGGACTCTGCGTCCATCGTCAATTACCATGGTATCTTTCAGCAGATAAGAACGGCGCACCAGCGGGTTAAAACGGGACCATTCATAAAACACACCGGGTTTTAAGCGGTTGTTGGTGCACATGGCACAGGGGGAAGAACATTGCTGCAGGATCTCATAGCAGTTTTTTCCTTTATAATCAGACTCATCCTTAAACTGAAACAGATCTCTGGCAGCTTTATTCAAATAGAGCAGTTCGTATGTATCCACATCAGAGGCATAAACAGCCTCATTCATATTTTCGAAAAATTCCCAAACTTTAGACATAAAAAATCTCCCGTGTTGCATAACTGTATTTATTATAGCTGACTGTTTAGAAGAATGGTAGGAGAATTTTTAGACTTTCTTCGACAAAAGTTAATATTTTTATAATGGGATAATGTTATAATCAAAGAATGAGAGTAAAACTTAAAAATGCAAAGCAGAGAAAGGAAGAAAATAATAAATGAGACAGAACGGGAATAAGATCTGGCATATAAAATATAAGAGATCTTTAAAATTAGCGGCAGCTATGCTTGCAGTTTCGCTGGCTTTTCCTATGGCAGCCCAGGCAAAAGCATGGGATTTTGAAAATGGCAGTTATGTAGATGCTTCCGGCACTCCCATTGAAGGGGCAGTGGCAAAAGGTATCACCGTGACAAAATATCAGAACCGTGCAAACCGGGAAAATGGCATTGACTGGGGAAAAGTAGCTGCAGATGGCGTCGGTTTTGCCATGATCCGTATTGGTTATTATAAGGATAAAGATCCGTATTTTGACCGGAATATAACGGAAGCAGCAGCTCATGGTATAAAAACAGGTGTTTTCTTCTATACACAGGCGTTGGATGCACAGACGGCAGCAGACGAAGCAGAATATGTGCTCCAGGTTATCAAGGATTTTCCGGTATCCTATCCGGTTGCCTATGATGTGGAGTCCAATTACCTGCTGGAACAGGGCTTAAGTTCCGCCCAGATCACGGAAAATGTCAATGCCTTCTGTAAAGTGATCGCAGATGCAGGTTACTGTCCCATCGTATATGCAAATAATGACTGGCTCACTAATCACTTAAATACAGCAGAAATCCCATACGATATCTGGTACGCCCGCTATGGTACCATTAACAGCTATCCAAACCGTACCATCTGGCAGTGTACACAGGAAGGAAATGTAGACGGGATCAATGATCATGTGACCATTGAACTTTCATTTACCGATTACAGTGAAAAGATACCTGCAAACAGTTGGAAGAAGATCGGCGGAAAATGGTATTACATGAAAGATTATGTAAAACAGACCGGCTGGGTACAGGTGGGAGATACCTGGTATTATATGGATGCCAGCGGAGCTATGGTCAGCAATACAAAAAACCCATAAACCTATTGACAAGTGGGTTTATAGGTTTTATAATACCCATAAATCAAAACCCAGTAAACAGATAGGCATATGGGACCAGGATCAAAAGGTGAAGGATCTGGTATCATACAATGCATGGAAAGGAGCTTATTATGGCAGGAATCGTTAAGGGAGCAGCAGGATTAGTAGGAAACACACCACTTTTAGAACCGGTAAATCTGGAGAAAAAAGAAGGATTAAAGGCAAGGATTTTACTGAAGCTGGAATACTTTAACCCGGCAGGAAGTGTAAAAGACCGTGTAGGAAAAGCGATGATCGAAGATGCAGAAGCAAGAGGCGTTTTAAAGCCAGGTTCTGTTATCATTGAACCAACTTCCGGAAATACAGGTATCGGACTTGCATCTGTAGCAGCATCCAAAGGATACCGTGTGATCCTGACCATGCCTGAGACCATGAGCGTAGAGCGCCGCAACATCTTAAAGGTCTATGGAGCTGAAATCGTTCTCACACCTGGTGATAAGGGAATGAGCGGAGCTATCGCAAAAGCAGATGAGCTGGCAAAAGAAATCCCGGACAGCTTTATCCCAGGCCAGTTTGTAAACCCTGTAAACCCGAAGATCCACAAAGAGACCACAGGTCCTGAAATCTGGAGAGATGCAGAGGGTCAGGTAGACTTCTTCGTAGCAGGCGTAGGTACCGGCGGTACCATTACCGGCGTTGGCACATACTTAAAAGAGCAGAACCCAAATGTAAAGGTAGTAGCAGTAGAGCCTGCAACTTCTCCTGTACTGTCTGAAGGACACGGCGGTGCCCACAAGATCCAGGGAATTGGCGCCGGTTTCGTACCAAAAGTATTAGACACCAAGATTTACGATGAGGTTATGCCCATCGACAATGAGCATCCGTTTGAAGCATCCAAACTTCTTGCAAAGACAGAAGGTATCTTAACCGGTATTTCTTCCGGTGCAGCATTATACGCAGCGATCCAGCTTGCAAAACGTCCTGAAAACGAAGGAAAGACCATTGTAGCTCTTCTTCCGGACAGTGGCGACAGATATTACTCCACTCCATTATTTACTGAGGCATAATCTGGATCGTATATTCGCAAAATGCATACTTCCTACTTATATCCCCCTGCGCTTGCGCGGGGGGATATATTTGTTACATAATTAAGCCTGTTCCTACGTATGTTGTAAAAACAAAACATGCGTGGGGGCAGGCATTTTTTATGGGCTTCTCTTATTTTATCAGATTTTATGGTTCCACTGATCATTTTTTATATTGTTGGTTTCGCCATACTTGGAAAAAGACCGGTATTTGATGATTTTTTATATGGCGCAAAAGAGGGGATGCAGACCGTTGTCCAGGTCCTTCCTTCATTAGTTGGATTAATGACAGCGGTAGGCGTCCTTCGTGCATCGGGATTTTTAGAATTTTTAACCCATATTTTAGAAGTTCCGGCTACTTCCATCGGTCTCCCCGGTCCCATTGTCCCCATTGCTTTTATACGTCTCGTTTCCAACTCTGCCGCAGTAGGTCTGGTGCTGGATCTGTTTAAAAATTATGGTCCCGACTCCCAGGTGGGGCTTATGGCGTCTATTCTTATGGGAAGTACGGAAACCGTGCTTTACTGTATGAGTGTTTATTTCGGTTCTGCAGGCATCAGCCGTACCCGTTATACACTTGCAGGAGGGCTTTTAGCAGCGTTTGTCAGCCTGGCAGCCAGTGTTGTCCTGGCAAATCAATTGGCTTTGTAACTGAAATAACGCAGTGTAACACTATATAATAGGAAGTAATTCACTAAGGCAAAGGTTACAAACAATAACTTTTGCCTTATTTTTCATTAAAAACAAAATGCCATTTCGTTTACTTCT
>ENA-OPZN01000126-OPZN01000126.1-human-gut-metagenome-genome-assembly--contig:-NODE-126-length-29976-cov-3.635264_pt1 | contig 29976 bp, 26 predicted proteins | sample MGYA00242483_ERZ504503 | MGnify/ENA primary metagenome ERZ504503 (study PRJEB26092, sample SAMD00036285) | human gut metagenome | host: Homo sapiens | study: EMG produced TPA metagenomics assembly of... | reverse complement strand
GAGGCAGCACATGCAGCGGCAATTTTCTTTTCACTGATGGGATGCTGTAGGGAAAATAAGGTGAACCCAAAACTATGGATGCAGGACGTGCTGATTAGGGTACAGGAGAAAGAAAGAGAAGAGAAAACGATTACACCGATTTACTGCCATTAATTGGAAAGGATAAACAGGAAAGCTATAATAAAGTAGCAGACGAAGATGTCTGGCTTTGACTTATTATAGCTTGGAGAGAAACACGCACGAGGCCGAATGCTTACGTTCACTAAAGTGATGAAACCTTATCACCCTAGTGATGAGCTTGTGCCACTTGGGTGATGAAACTTCATCACTTAAGTGAAACACTGTACTTGTCAAGAGGAGAACACGAACTTGTCCTGATGAAAACCCTTTTACATAAGGATGTTTACGCTTAGTCACTTTTCATCCCGAAACGCCGGAAATCCCTTGACAAAGGCTTTTCAATGTGCTATCTTTGTGGAAACAACAACTAAAAAACAATAAAATCATGATGAAAGAAATGATTCGGAAGGTGATGGAATGGTGCAAGTTATGGAACGGTGAAGCTGCAACGGCGAAACAGGCGGACCCTTCTTCGGATAAAAGGGAAAAAGAACAGGCTGCGGATAACCGGGAGGTGCAAGACCGTCTGGAGAACTACTTGTGGAAACACTATGAGTTCCGTTTCAACGTGTTGACGGAACAACCCGAATATTGCGCGAAGGGGCAAGGGACGGACACACCTTATAAGATGGTGACTCAGCGTACCTTGAACACCTTGTGCCTGGAAGCGCACCGTCATCGCATCAATTGCTGGGATAAGGATGTGAGCCGCCTGCTCCATTCGGAACGCTTGGAAGACTATCACCCTTTCCTTACTTATATGGATACACTGCCCCAATGGGACGGGGTGGACCGCGTCACTCCGCTGGCGCAGCGCATCTCGAAAAAAGCCTTCTGGATAAACGGCTTCCACCGCTGGATGCTGGGAATGGCCGCCCAGTGGGCAGGACGCATGGACCGTTGCGCCAATGCAGTGGCCCCTATGTTGGTGAGCCGTATGCAGGGCAAGTGTAAATCTACTTTTTGTCAGTTGTTGATGCCCGACGGGTTGAGAGATTATTACACGGACAGTTTTGAGTTGACGGGGCAGTCGGGCTGCGAACAGAAACTGGCGCAGTTCGGGCTGATTAATCTGGATGAGTACGACCGTCTTTCTCCTCAAAAACTGCCGTTGCTCAAGACACTGATGCAGATGAAGAAGTTGGATTTCCGTAAGTCGCACCGTTCATCCTACAGTCACCTGCCCCGCATGGCTTCGTTTATAGGAACCAGTAATCATAAGGATTTGCTGACCGACCCCACGGGCAGTCGCCGTTATCTTTGTGCCGAGGTGAAAGAGAAAATAGACTGCACGCCACTGGAGCACAAGCAATTGTTTGCCCAATTGAAGGCGGAGCTGGAGGGCGGCGAGCGTTATTGGTTTTCGGCCGAAGAGGAAGCGGAACTGCAATTGCGCAACCGCGAGTTCTATGCCATGCCCGTAGAGCAGGAGGTGTTCTACCGTTGTTTTCGCCTGCCTGAGGCGGGAGAGGAGTTCAAACTCTATTCGGCCTCGGTCATTTTCACCATTTTGCAGAGCCGTTATCCTGCGGCTATGCGCGGCATGACGGTGGTGCGTTTCGGCAAGATGATGAGCGCCATGGGGGCGGAACGGATGCATACGGAGAAAGGAAATCTGTACAAGGTGGTGCTGGCGGCATAATTCCCGTCCATCAGGCCGGCTGAAAGGACTGACGTAAGCGTCTCCGCGATTCTATATAGTATATTAAAAGTAAAAAGTCTAATGATCCCTTTTTAGTCATTAGCCTTTTCCCATCTGTCGGGAAGCAGTTGCCTGTATTTTTCCAGTGGTGTATTCGGTTGCCATTCGGCAGTTCTGTTTATGATATCCGTGAGATACTCAAACAGATTCACTTTATTCATCCTACAAGTAAGTGCTATCGTGTAGAGTATGGCGCCCCGTTCGGCTCCCTTATGGCTGCCGAAGAACAATGAGTTTTTTCTTGATAAGGATATGTAGCGGTTCATCCGTTCAACTATATTGTTGTCCAGGTAAGTGTCACCATAATTAAAGATGTCCACCACGGCATTCCACTCATTGCGAAGATAGGTGATAGCTTCCTTCAGTTCGCTCTTAGGCAACAAATCTCCCCGTTCTTCTATATCATCAAGCACATCTTTTATTTCTCCGAGTATGTCCGGCGCATACTTTTTCCGATGGACAAGATTCTGTTCTACCGTCCATCCGTCAACCCCGATCTTATGCTTATGTTCATTTTGATAAAGTGTGTTTATCATCTCCACGATTCTTTTTGCATCCGGGTCATCCTCACCGCAATCTATAAATTTCCGTTTTATATGTTGCAGGCACGGAATGCGTGTGATATGGGGATAAGCATCGCTTTCGAGTTTCCGGTAAGGTGAGTATCCGTCGCTTTGTATGATACCTTTGCAACCGCCTAATTCGTTAAGAATAACTTTTTCAGAGCGGGAGCCGTCATCATAGAGCAGGTATATCATCCTGGTGTTTATGCCCACAACCACCCAGAGGTATCCCTTGCGGACTCCTTTTCCCTTGCTGTTCTTTTCCGGGACGAGTATTTTGTAATAGGTTTCGTCGGCTGCCTTATAAGGATCACTCAAAGCTGTCTGCCGGATACACTTATAAAGATTTTCAAAGAGGCTTGAGGCTTTTTCCATCAACTTATGAGCCGTAGGTTTCTTCAGCGTAAAGCCATGACTTTCGAAGTAGTTGATGATTCTTTCAACCGGTAGCGATTGTATATAACGCAATTCCATCAGCCCGGCAATGAATGAGCCGTCATAGCTGGAATTCAAGAAAGCCGAGACCGGTGTTTTTCCCTCAAAGAGACAACCGTCTTGCGCGTAGGTGTGTATCTTGTAGACGTGCTTGATGAAGCGCATGGGTACACATTCATAGCGGACACATATTCTGGGAGCGGTGGTAACCAGCCGGGCTTTATTGATGTCAAAATCAGGATCGTCGGGATAAACGTCATGTTCCTCCTGCTCCATCTCATAATGCATGTCACGTTTGGCCCCATTGTTCTTTCTGGCTTTACGCTTATCTGCTTTTTCTGCTTCTCTCTTCTGCCGCTCTTCCTCCGGCAATGCAGGTTGAGGGGGTTGTTGCTGTTCGGATGTGTTTGATACAAGTTTGGCGATCCCCTTGGTAAGACGCTGTTGCTTGCCAAGAGATTCGCCTTTTTGAAGGAGTGCCTCTTTAAGGGAAGAAACCTCCTTTATCAAATCATCTATCTGGTCCAGGAGTCTGTTGTTATCATCCCGCAACTCCTTGATTTGCTCCTTCAATAACTCTATGACCTCATCCTTTTTCATGGCGTAAAGATACAAAAAATCAATGAGTCGGCCAAAATAATCGGATGGTAATTTAAAATCAAACAGTTAATATACAGTATATTACATTAAATCCTAAAACGTTTTCGCAACCGTACAGACTTCAATGACACTCCATTTAAGATAAAAGACAAAACCTGATAAGAGATCTCATAATTGCCTGTATGGGGGTTAAATGTCGGCAACTCAAAACTTCCACCTTCCAGACGCTTGTAGTACAGGAGAAAGCCATCACCATCCCAACGCAGTATTTTTACACTCTGCCGGTTTTTGCCAAAGAATAAAAATATATCTCCGGAAATGGGGGACAGCTCCTTCATTTGAGAGCGTATGATTTTGAATAAACCGTCAATGCCAAGGTTCATACGGACAAAGCCCTGGTACAGATAGTAGCGATTGGCTGATGTTAGAGAATACATGGATCCCCCTCCTTTCTTTCGTAATCGCGTAACATTTTAATAATACCCCCGGGAGTGGCCCGTTTGACCGAAATGGTCGTTCCGCTGTTAAAGGTGATTGTGATCCCGGAAAGACTAAACTCTTCTTCCGACAACATGACGGGGGCTATTTGAGTGAACGAAGGAGAGGAAGTTGTCGGTCGGGAGGGTTCAACGCCGCCATAATAATCACGGACACATCCGCCTTGGCTTGTTTAACGCTATAACCCCGTCTGGACATCCAGGAACTCATACCTCCAAGAGTGGTATGCTGATCACGGCAAACATCGGCTAAAGAACAATTGTAGTCTACTTTCAATACTTCAAGGAAATGTTTCCAGGTTTTTCCAAATCGATTTTCTGCTAAATCCATAATGCCTCATTTTTATATATGGCAAAAATATAAGAATGAAAAAAGGGCGACAAGATAGAATCGCGGAGACGCTTACGGACTGACAGGAGGCTGAAGGGGCTTCTGTCAGTCTTATTGTTGTGTGACAGTGTGTTAACCGTGCTGAATGGACTGAAGGCGGGGTGCATGAATGCCAAAAACATACTATAAGAATCTTTTTAAAGAGCCGTTTTCTCAAGAATTTGTACTAAGTTTGCAACCAAACTACATAATTAAAAAAACTATGATTAACAGATTTGTATTGAACGAAGTATCTTACTTCGGTCCGGGTGCGCGTGAAGTGCTTCCACAAGAGATTAAACGTTTGGGCTTGCATAAGGCGTTTGTTGCTACAGACAAGGACTTGATTAAGTTCGGTGTGGCTGATAAAGTGTTGAAAGTCTTGGAGAATGCAGGTATTCCTTATGAAATATTCAGTGAAATCAAACCGAATCCTACTGTAAGCAATGTAAAGGCGGGAGTTGAAGCTTTTGCAAAATCAGGAGCGGACTTTATTCTGGCTATCGGCGGCGGTTCGTCTATCGATACTTCGAAAGCGATTGGTATCATCACTAATAATCCAGACTTCAGTGATGTGGTGTCACTGGAAGGTGTGGCTCCTACAAGGAAAAAGTCAGTGCCTATCATTGCACTGCCCACTACCGCCGGTACTGCCGCCGAGGTGACTATCAACTATGTCATCACGGATGAGGAAAACCATAAGAAGATGGTTTGTGTAGACCCGAACGATATTCCCGCCATCGCTATTGTGGATGCGGAACTGATGTACACTCTGCCTAAAGGGCTGACTGCTTCTACCGGTTTGGACGCACTGACCCACGCCATCGAAGGGTTGATAACCAAAGGCGCTTGGGAAATGAGCGATATGTTCGAGATCAAGGCGATCGAAATGATTGCCCGTTATCTGGAAACCGCTGTCTTCGAGCCTACCAATGCGGAAGCCCGTAACGGTATGGCCGTGGCACAGTACATTGCAGGTATGGCGTTCTCTAATGTAGGCTTGGGCGTGGTTCACGGTATGGCTCATCCGTTGGGAGCTATCTTCGATATTCCTCACGGTGTGGCTAATGCACTGTTGCTGCCTGTCATCATGGAGTTCAATGCTCCGGCTGCTTTGTCCAAATATGTAGATATCGCCAAGGCGATGAATGTGTACAAGGATGGCATGAGCCGGGAAGAGGCTGCGAAGGCTGCTGTTGAGGCGGTGAAGGCATTGTCTGTCAAGGTGGGTATCCCTCAGCATTTGTCTGAACTGGGTATTAAGGAAGAAGACTTGCCCCGTCTGGCCGCTTCGGCTATTGCCGATGTGTGTACGCCGGGCAATCCTCGTGAAGTGACGGAAGAAATTATTCTGGAACTTTACAAGAAGGCTTTCTAAGCGTAATTCTTTTGTAATAAAAGCATAGGTGGTGTGTGGATGTGCAGGGCATATCCACACACTTTTTTATCTCCTTTCTGTTTTTGAATTGTTATGTGAGTTTCATCTTTTTGTATTTGGATTGAAATGTGCAGTTCGTTTCTTTGCGGCAGAAAACAATAAACTTAAAATTATGAAAAAGAAGTTCATTTTAACCGTTGCTTTTTTGAGTATCAGTTTGTTTGCCCAACAGATGTGGGCTATGCCGTTTTATCCGGTACGTGATAAAAAAGAGAATGTGAAAACGGATGCATCTTCGGCTAAGGTGGAAACATGGGAGTTTTACTCTACTGTTGAAACCCCTTCTTCCGAAGAGCTGGCTGCATTGGTTTCTAATCATAAATTAGGTAAGAAGGTAGCCTTCCTGTATGATTCATTTAAAGATACTTATGTGGTGAAGGAAGAGGTGGTACCCGGAGATCCGACGCGTCGTACGGTGATTCGTAAGCCGGAAATCTACAATGCAGTACGTACCATTGAAAAAGAACTGAACCGTCAGGTAAGGAAAGACCTGCTGCCGCAGGATAAGGCGGAGCAGGAGTTTACAGGGGTGCTGAAAGTGGCGTTGGCCGCTATCGACTCGGATACGGAGTCTTTTGAGACTGCTTTACAAGAGAATAAAAAGGACGTATCTCATTTGTTGGGTGTATTCCGCCGTGTCAGCCTTAAAAGTATCTATTGAATTCTTTCTTTTCAGGATAAACTAACAATTATATATAAATGAAAACTAAACAGTGCTTGGTCATTGTTATGACCTTGCTATGCCTTTGCGTGAAGGCGCAGAATCTCAGAGTGACCGGTGTGGTGCGGGATAAGTCGGATGTGATTATCGGTGCCAGCGTAATGGTTAAAAACTCAACAGTGGGTACGGTGACAGATATGGATGGGCGTTATTCAGTGGAAGTGCCCGCCAATGGTGTATTGATTTTTTCTTATATCGGATATACTCCGGTAGAGAAACAAGTAGATGGACAAACGGTGATTAACGTGACGATGAATGACGATGTGCAGGCCATTGACGAAGTAGTGGTAACTGCTATCGGTATCAAGCAGCAGAAAAAGAAGTTGGGATATACTACCCAACAAGTCAATACCGAGGCTTTAGACCAGCCGGGTACGGTGAATGTTGGTAATGCCTTGTCGGGTCAGGTAGCCGGTTTGACGGTAAATAATCCTACCGGTATTTTTCAGGCTCCTTCGTTTTCCTTACGTGGAAAGACTCCGTTGATGGTGATTGACGGTGTGCCTGTGGAGTCGGATCTTTTTGACGTATCTCCCGAAAATATAGAAAGTATTAATGTTTTGAAGGGAACTGCCGCCGCTGCTTTGTATGGTTCGCGGGGTAAAGACGGTGCTATTTTGATCACTACCAAACTGGCGAAAGAGGATGGATTGACTGTTACGGCCGGATTGTCCAGTATGGTTTCTGCCGGATTTACGGTCTTTCCTGAAACTCAGACAGAGTTTGGTTCGGGCTCTAATGGTCAGTATGCCTTTTGGGATGGAGCAGATGGTGGTATCTCGGATGGAGACATGACCTGGGGACCTCGTTTTGCCGGGCAGAAAATAGCACAGTGGAATAGTCCTATCCGTAATAAAGAAACAGGAGAAACGATTCCTTGGTGGGGGGATGTTTCCGGTACGATTTATGATGACCAGTCTAAGTACGAACGGGTGCCCATCGCATGGGAGCCTCATGATAACCTGAGGGACTTTTTACGTACCGGAATTATTACAAAAGCGACTTTTTCAGTGGCAAGCAAAAGTAAAAAAAGCTAACTATAATTTTAACGGTGATTTCTCCAATCAGCGCGGACAGGTTCCCAATACTTCGGTTTATACGGGGGGATTGAACTTTAACAGTATGTATAACCTTAGTAACTCGGTTACTTTATCAGCCAATCTTTCTTATAACAAGGTATATTCTCCCAATTATCCACGTTATGGATATGGACCGAAAAACCATATGTATACCATTTTGTTATGGATGGGAAATGATGTAAATGGAAAGGAGTTGGCCGAGCATTATTATCGTCCGGACTCTGAAGGTACACGTCAGGCCAACTACAACTATGCGTGGTATAATAATCCTTACTTTGCTGCCAATGAACTGACGCAAAAGCATGACCGTAATACAATGAATGGACAACTGAAACTGAACTGGGATGTAATACCGGGGCTGAGTTTGCAAGGACGGGCTGCGGGACGTTTGGAAAGCACATTTGAAGATATGTCTGTTCCTAAGTCTTATATGAACTATGGTGATTCGCGGAATGGCGACTACAAAACGTGGAATACTGATCAGCTGGACATCAATGCGGATTTCTTGCTACTTACACACGTGCTTTCAGCAGGAATTTTACGTTGACTGTCAATGCCGGTACTTCACTGTATTACCGTCAGATTCGGAAGCAAAGCCAGTCTACAGACGGACTGATCGTGGCGAAAGTATACAATTTGGGTAATAGCCTGAATCCTGTAAGCGCTACCAACTCGATGAACGAAAAAGCTATCGAGAGTGTTTATGGTTCTGTGAATGTAGATTTGTTTGAGTCTTTGTTTCTTACATTTACCGGGCGTAATGACTGGTCTTCTACTTTGGCAAAAGGGAATAACTCCTATTTCTATCCTTCTGTGTCATTAAGTACATTGGTTAATGAATATGTGAAACTGCCTTCATGGATGGATTATCTGAAAGTAAATGGTGCATGGGCGCAAGTTTCCAGTGACCTTGATCCTTATTCTTTGTATGCTACTTATTCCAATGGCACACTGTATGGCAGTATTCCGTCCGTGACTTATCCGGGTACGTTACTCAATGCGAATATATTGCCGCAAAAAAACAACCTCGTATGAGTGGGGGGTTTCTACTTCGTTTTTGCATAATCGCATTGGAATTGATCTGACCTACTATCATATGCTGGATGAGAACAGTATTATAGAACTGCCCATATCATCTGCCTCGGCATTTACCAAACGTTATGTGAATGGTAACGAATACACAACAAACGGTTTCGAGCTGATTGTTTCCGCCACTCCGGTAAAAAACAAAAACTTTACCTGGAATGTAGCTACCAATGGAGTAGTAATATTCGTAAGCTGACCGGGATTTATGGAGACCAGGAGAAGTTCGGCGATTTGAAAAAAGGTGACCGGGCTGATGCTATGTATGCTACCGAGTGGGAAAAGACACCGGATGGCCGGTTGATATTGGATGCGAATACGGGTTTGCCCACTCAGAGCGCTTTTAAGACCAAAGTAGGAAACCAGTCTCCTGATGTTCGTTTCGGATTGCAGAATACTTTCAAGATAAAGGATTTTACTGTCAATATAGATATGGACGGAGCTATCGGAGGAACGTTGATATCTACTACCACGCAGAAAATGTGGTGGGGAGGAAAGCATCCCAAATCTACCATGTATCGTCAGGAAGAATATGATAATGGTGGCAAGCCTGTTTATGTGCCCGAAGGTGTCAATATAGTAAGCGGTGAGGTGACTTATGACGTGAATGGGAATATTGTTTCCGATACCCGTGTCTATAAAAAGAATGAAACAGCGGTAAACATACAGACTTGGGCCCAGAATTATCCTTATCGTGCCGTGGTGCGTACAGAAGAAAGCGAGTTGTTTGCTAATACGTTCAGCCGTTCTTTCCTAAAACTGAGACGTGTTGCAGTGACGTATGATTTGACTAAGTTCATTCAGTCACAGTTTATAAAAGGGCTGGATGTCACAGTGTTTGGAAACAATCTGGCCGTGCTGAAAAAGACTCCTTATTTGGATCCGGACTTTGGTGCCAGTGATGGAGATTTGCAGGATCCGTCGGCCCGTTATGTAGGAGTGAGTGCTAACATTAAATTTTAACGTTTATTCAAAATATGATGAAGAAGTATATCAAATACATGGCATCTCTTCTTGCCGTATCCTTTGCAATGAGTGCTTGCATTGATTTGGAAGAGATGAATGTGGATCCTAATAATGCCACTACTACCAATCCTTCCCTGTTGTTGACCGGAGTTGCTTATAGTGCTTTTAATCAAACCAGTTCGGATGCTTGCCATGCAGCCAAGATGCTGATTCTGACTTCGGGAGAAAGCAAGTATCAGGTTTATAAATGGACGCGTGGGGATTTTGATTATTATAGCAATTTGCGTGATGTGACCAAAATGTCAGAAGAGGCCGGAGAAGGAAGTGCTTATCAGGCTTTGGCTCATTTCTTCCGTGCCAATTATTTCTATCAGTTGACTCTGGACTTTGGAAGTATTCCCTATACGGATGCGCTTAAGGCAGAAACAGATGCGAATTACCAGCCGGCATACGATTCGCAGGAAGTTGTGCTGGCCGGCATTTTGAAGGAACTGGAAGAGGCCGATAAAATGCTTGAAGGCAGTGATGAGATTATTTCGGGAGATATTATCTACAATGGCAACTTGGTTAATTGGAGAAAATTGATTAATGCTTACCGCTTACGTATTTTGATGTCTTTGTCGGGAAAAGAGAAGGTAGGTGATATAGATGTTAAATCGGAGTTTTCAAAGATTGTAGCCGACGGACCTTTAATGGAAAGCTTGTCGGATAACGGGCAGTTGATCTATCTTGACCAGCAGGATAACCGTTATCCGTATTTTAATGACAGCGATTTCGGTTCGGGGCGTTTTATGGATTCCACTTATATTGCTGCATTGGCTACACGGCAGGATCCGCGTTTATTTGCTGTTGCCACGCAAACTCCGAATGCTGAAAAAGCCGGAAAAGCGATTAATGATTTCAGCTCTTATGACGGGGGTGATCCGGCTGTTCCTTATAGTTTGGTTAATGATAAGGCGGTGGCTGGAAACTGTTCCAAGCCTGCTCCCCGTTATTACCAGACTCCGACCAATGAGCCTATGGTCTTGTTAGGTTACGTTGAACAGCAGCTTATATTGGCTGAGGCTGTAGTAAGAGGATGGATTCAGGGAGATGACAAGATTTATTATGAATCGGCCGTCAAGGCGTCTTTTGAGTTTTATCAGAAATATGCTGTGTCGGTAGCTGATTATCTCACTCAGGATGCAGCGGCAGAATACCTTCGAAATGACAAGGTGGCTTATTCCTCTTCCCTTTCTACTGATGAGAAGATAGAGCGTATTATTATGCAAAAGTATTTGCCGACATTTTTTGCAGGGAAGTGTATGGCTACCCTACTATGAGGCGCTTCGTACGGGGTATCCCGATTTCCGCCGTGCCGCAGGAGTTAGTCTGCCTTATCGCTGGATGTATCCGCAGGATGAATATAATAACAATGCCACTCATGTGGAGGCTGCTTTGAATGAGCAGTTTGGTGGAAGTGATAAAACCTCGGATAAGCCTTGGTGGTTGCAGTAATCAGTTTAAATAAATTTTTAGGATGATGAAAAAGATAAAAACATTATGTGGTGTGTTGGCTCTGCTTTGTGTAGGGATGATGCCGGTAAGCGCGCAAAATGTGCTGAAATTCAATGCAGACAAGAAGTTTAAGATTGTTCAGTTCACTGATGTTCATTGGGTACCGGGAGACTCTGCCTCGGAAGAAGCGGCGGAGCGAATGAATGAGGTCTTGGATGTTGAGAAACCGGATTTGGTGATTTATACAGGTGATTTGGTGTTTGGCAAGCCGGCGAGCGAGGCATTGTCTAAAGCTTTGGAACCTGTTGTTTCCCGCCGTTTGCCTTTTGCCGTGACTTGGGGAAACCATGATGATGAGCAAGATATGACCCGTATTGAGTTACTGGAATATATCAAAGATATGCCGGGTAATCTGACCTCTACCACGGCAGGGATTTCGGGAGTTACTAATTATGTACTTCCTTTGAAGTCGGAAGACGGAAAGAAGGATGCAGCTGTGCTTTATGTCTTCGATAGCAATGCGTATTCGTCTTTGAAACAGGTAAAAGGGTATGATTGGATAAGGCCGGATCAGATAAATTGGTATGTTGAGAGCAGTGTGGGGATATACGGAACGTAATGGTGGCAAGCCACTGCCCTCGTTAGCTTTCTTTCATATTCCTTTTTCCGGAATATAATGAAGCGGCGCAAGATGAAAATGCGTTATTGATAGGAACACGTAAGGAAAAGGCTTGTGCTCCGTTGATTAATACAGGTTTGTATGCTGCTATGCTGAATGCAGGAGACATAATGGCTACATTTGTGGGGCACGACCATGTGAATGATTATGTGGTTGATTGGAAAGGGATTTTGTTGTGCTATGGACGGTTTACCGGAGGGAATACCGTTTATCACGATATTCCGGGAGGAAATGGGGCACGGGTCATTGAACTGACACAAGGAGTGCGCTCTTTCAAGACATGGGAGCGTTTGGAGGGAGGAAAGATTATTAATGAAGTAAATTATCCGTCTGATTTCCAAAGAGAATAATAGTCAGTTGGGCAGGATAGGGGTATTCTCAGTACCTGTCCTTCCGGTGACAAGACTGTTTCGTCATTTGTTATACATAAATTATTGTCACAGCTTCATACATCCCTGTCGGCATTCTATGGATATAGTTAATAATGGCCGGCAGGGTGATAGAATATTATGACCGTTTCAGATATTCGTACCCTATCCGGCAATACAGGCATTTTTTCTTATCGCAATATTCTTTCTTTAATTGTATCAAAGCTTGGCTGTCGGCGGCATTGGAGGCTTTCATTCCGCATTGTTCCCACATGCGGGTGATATAATTGTTCTCCGCTTTCAATTCTTCCAGAAAACTGCCGGCACGTGCACAAAGTACACGATTCCCTTTATGCAGTCCGTAAGCATAGAGAAATGTCACTACCGTGTTGATAATGAGTAAATCCAGTGAGGTGTTACTTAGAGTCTTCGGACGGGAAGGGGAAGAACCGCCAAATGTATGATGAGTGAGCCAGTATTCTGACGTTCCTCCTTTCAGAATATCTCTGACACCTTGTAGTGTCTCCGTTTCCATGATGCGAGAGAGCAGTCCGTAGGCACGATGATAAAGACATGCCAACTGTGCAATCCGTATATGCGGAAAATTAGCAGGACGTAGCCGGAGAAAACGCCATAGGGAAGCATCCATCGGGATAAGTCCGAATTTATGCTGTAGATAGGTGTACTCTTTTTTTAGCCGGAGATAGTATCCGTCTCCATCAGAATCTTCCAGAATGCCGGCTTGTCCAAAGAAGATGGCTTCTATCTGGAAAAGGTCGTTCCGATGCTTGTCTACTGCCCGGAAGGGAAGCCGATGAGCCCAGGTTTCGAAAGCGTCTCCGTTCAGCCCGAAACCGAAATTACGTGCCAGTGTGATAAAAAAAGCATCTTCCCAATTGCCTTGACAACGTTTTTAACCGTTCATTCAATAAGGTCGCTTTTTGCTCGAATTTTTCCATCTGTAAGGCAGTCATCCATGAGTGGGCGGTGAAAGGGGGGAGTGAAGGAATGATGCGGTAACAAGGGGGGTAGCTGTCTGTTTCCAACAGTTCCTTGTAGTTGGTGCGGACCGCTTCCGGGCAGATGAGTTGTATTTGGGGGATTCTTTCTCCATTGCTCCTGCTGATTTCCGTATCTATTTCGGAGGCTATATGCAGAATGACAGAGTTGTAACCGGCATCTGCATGATGTCCGTGTTTGAACCAGTCTGAAGATCTTTCATGTATCTCGATATTGCCTATCCAAAGCACACCGTCCAGCTTGAGCTTGGCATTAAAAAATCGGGACCGGCGTCGGTATTCGCCAGTCCCGTATCTATAACTTCCACTTGTTGGCCGGTTGTTGTTTTCAGTTTCTTTGAGAGGAAATATTTTATGTTTCCATACATAGTGTAATAGTTGTTCCATGTTAATGAGGTGTAAATGTTTGGCAAATGTAATGGTTTACAACGAAAAACGCTATCTTTGTGGCTGAAATAACATTCGTAATTATGAAAATAGCATTAATAGGATACGGAAAGATGGGCAAGGAGATTGAAAAGGTTGCAGTTGCCCGCGGACATGAGATTGTGAGTATTATAGATGTTGATAATCAAGATGATTTTAATTCGGAAGCATTTAAATCAGCAGATGTGGCTATTGAGTTTACTAACCCGATGGTGGCATATGACAACTATATGAAAACTTTTGCTGCCGGTGTCAAATTGGTATCGGGCAGTACCGGATGGATGGACAAACATGGTGATGAGGTGAAAGAATTATGCACGAAAGGTGGAAAAACCTTGTTCTGGTCGTCTAATTTCAGTCTGGGTGTCGCTATATTCTCTGCTGTAAATAAATACTTGGCTAAAATAATGAATAACTTTCCCGCTTACGAGGTTTCCATGACCGAAACTCATCATATTCATAAACTGGATGCGCCCAGCGGAACAGCCATCACGCTGGCCGAAGGAATTCTGGAAAATATGAACCGCAAGAGTAAATGGGTGAAAGGGACCATGGTGGCACCGGATGGAACCGTGTCGGGAACATCGGAATGTGCCGAGAATGAGTTTCCTGTAAATTCGATCCGTGAAGGGGAGGTGTTTGGTATTCATACTATCCGCTATGACTCTGAGGCGGACAGCATCTCAATTACCCATGATGCCAAGAATCGGAAGGGGTTTGCCTTGGGAGCTGTTTTGGCGGCGGAATATACATCCAGGCATGAAGGGTTATTAGGAATGAGTGATTTATTTCAGTTTTAAGATATGATAAGAGCAACACGTACACAGTGGATTAAGTTTGCCGTTGTTCTGGCGCTTTACCTGATATTTCTTGTCTGGTTGAGAAGCTGGCTGGGATTGGTGGTTGTACCGTTTATCTTCGATGCGTATATCACAAAGAAGATTCCATGGACTTGGTGGAGAGAGTCCAAGAACCGTCATGTAGTGACTGTCATGGGATGGGTGGATGCTATTGTATTCGCACTGGTGGCGGTATACTTTGTCAACCTCTATTTCTTCCAGAACTATGTGATTCCTTCTTCTTCGCTGGAAAAATCATTGCTGACGGGTGATTATCTGTTTGTGAGTAAAATGAGTTATGGGCCCCGTGTGCCTCAGACTCCGCTGCACATGCCGTTGGCACAACACACACTGCCGTTTTTTAATTGTAAATCATACCTTGAGCATCCACAATGGGATTATAAACGGGTGAAAGGTTTGGGGGATGTACAGTTGAATGATATCGTTGTCTTTAACTTTCCGGCCGGAGATACAGTTGCCACCGGTGTGCCCAATGATGATATTTACCGTCTGAGTTATGGCGCAGGCAAGGAGCTGGCAAAACCGGTGGATTTGGCTTCCATGACTCCGGAGCAGCAACGGGTGGTCTATGATTATTATTATCAGTTGGGACGGGAGTACCTGAAAGAGAATCCACAGAATTTCGGTGAGATAATCAGCCGTCCGGTAGACCGCCGTGAGAACTACGTGAAGCGGTGTGTGGGTTTGCCCGGACAAACGCTGGAGATAAAGGATCGTATTATTTATTTGGATGGTAAAGCTAATAAAGAGCCTGATAATGTGCAGTATCGTTATCTGGTGAAACCAAGCGTCCTATTCCCGATGACCTGGCTCATGAACTGGGTATCAGCAAGGAGGATATGATGATGTATTATACGGATGCTTCTGTTTATAATATGCCTCTGACGGAAAAAGCGAAAGCGGGTTTGTTGGCGCGTAAGGATATTGTAGTCAGTATTGAGAATACACCGGCTGATGATGCGGGGGGCTTGTACCCGCTGAATATGTATAAGAACTGGACTACGGATAACTACGGACCTGTATGGATTCCCAAAAAGGGAGAGACGGTGAAACTCACGATAGAGAATCTTCCTGTTTATGAGCGTCCTATTCATGTTTACGAGGGTAATGAACTGGCGGTGAAAGATGGAAAGATTTATATTAACGGCAAGGAAACCGATGAGTATACTTTCAAGATGGATTATTACTGGATGATGGGTGATAACCGTCATAATTCGGCTGACTCCCGTTTTGGGATTTGTTCCTGAAGATCATGTGGTGGGAAAACCTATCTTTATCTGGTTGTCATTGGATAATGACCGTGGCTGGCTGGATGGAAAAATACGTTGGAACCGATTGTTTACCTTTGTAGATAACATTAAATAAATTGCGCATACCCTGTATTCCTGTATGGATAAAAGCAATGCTTACTGCTGTCATTCTGGTACTGTTGGTAAAGACATTTGCTTTCACCTCCTGCACCATTCCCTCTACCGGTATGGAGAATAGCCTTTATCAAGGGGAAAGGGTTTTGGTGAATAAGTGGAGTTATGGGTTTCGTGTGCCTTTTTCTATCTGGCGGTGGCTGGGAAAAACTGCCGGGAAAGGGGATATTGTGTTGTTCAACAATCCTAATCCACGGTCTCCTCAGACGTCGGTGGGCAATCGGGAAGTGTTTATAAGCCGTGTGGTAGGAGTACCCGGAGATACGTTGATGTTGAATGATGAACTGTGGGTGACCGACGAACAAGTGTTGAGCCCGGATAGTAAATCTTTGTATGTCTATTCTCATACGGAAGAAGAAACGATGCAGGCTGCCATGCAGCAAGTGAACATTCAGGGAAACAGGTTGGTGGGGTATGCCGAGGGGAAGTATATACGTACCTTCAGTCATTATGAATATTACCTGTTAAAACAAAACTGGCGGGAAAAGTGGATTTGATTCCTCTTTATCATAAGGATATAAGCAAGAGCCATCCCTTTGTGATCCCGGAAAAGGGAAACCTGTCAAGGTATATCCTTGGAATGTGACCTTGTTGTGCAATACTATTGTCCGCCATGAAGGGAGAGTGGCTTCTGTCAGGGGAGATACCCTGTATGTGGGGGGAAAACCTGTAGAAGCCTATACATTTAATAAAAATTATTACTGGATGGCATCCAATAATCCGGTGAATCTGTGTGATTCGCGTTTATTCGGCCTGGTGCCCGATGACCATTTGATCGGTAAAGCTTGGCGCATTTGGTTTTCATCCAGAAAAGGGCGCATTTTTCAACGAGTGCAATAATGGAGAATACGATATATTTAAGTTCGGCCTATCTGGCCCCGGTGGAATATTATACAAAACTGTTTGCCTGTGAGAAGGCCTATGTGGAACAGTATGACAATTATGTGAAACAGACTTATCGCAACCGTTGTGTCATTGCGGCAGCCGACGGTCCGCTGGCACTGACTATCCCTACGGAAAAAAGCGGTACACCTAAATGCCTGATGAAGGATGTCCGCATTTCGGATCATGGCAATTGGCGTCATATACATTGGAATGCTTTGGTGGCTGCATATAGAAACAGTCCTTTCTTTGAGTACTATGCTGATGATTTCCACGTCTTTTATGAAAAGAAATATGCCTTCTTGTGGGATTATAATCAGGAAATTTGTTCTTTAGTATGCGATTTGATCGATATTCATCCCCATATGGAAGGAACAACGGAATATTGCATGGAATTTGTTCCGGGTGAGGTTGATTTTCGTGAGACTATTCATCCGAAGCGTGACTGGCGTGAGGCGGATGCTGACTTTTGCCCTAAACCTTACTATCAAGTTTTTGATGCCAAATACGGTTTTCTGCCGAATTTGAGTATCGCCGATCTTTTGTTTAATATGGGGCCGGAGAGCCTGATTGTTTTGCGAGATAGTGTTAAAGGTATAAACCATAAAGAATAATATCATGAATAATTTGTTTAGTGTAAAAGACCAGGTGGTGGTAATCACCGGTGGAACAGGGGTTTTGGGAAAGGCTATTGCCGCCCATTTGGCAGAAGAAGGTGCCAAGGTTGTTATATTAGGCCGTAAGGCAGAAGTAGGAAATGCCATTGTAAACGAAATCAAGGCCAAAGGCGGGGAAGCCATGTTTCTTGTAACGAATGTGTTGGATGAGGCTATATTGGAGCAGAATCTGAAGGATATTCTCGCAGCATATGGTCGTGTAGATGCATTGCTGAATGCAGCAGGAGGTAATATGCCGGGTGCTACGATTGCTCCTACAGGAAATTTCTTTGATTTGAAAGTCGATGAGTTTCAGAAAGTGCTTAATCTGAATCTTACCGGAACCGTTCTGCCTACACAGGTATTTTTGAAGCCGATGGTGGAACAGAAGAAAGGGGCTATTGTGAACTTCTCTTCTATGGCGGCATTCCGTCCGATGACTCGTGTATGTGGTTATGCGGCTGCAAAGGCGGGAATCTCTAATTTCACTGCGTTCATGGCCAATGAAGTGGCTACGAAATTTGGTGAAGGCATCCGCGTGAATGCCATTGCTCCGGGATTCTTCCTGACCGAACAGAACCGTACTTTGTTGACAAACGAAGATGGTACATATACTCAGCGTGGTAATGATGTGATTCGCCAGACTCCGTTCAAACGTTTCGGTAAAGCAGAGGAACTGTGTGGAACCATCCAGTATCTCATCAGCGATGCCAGCAGCTTTGTAACCGGTACAGTAGCCGTAGTAGATGGTGGCTTCAATGCATTTGCCATGTAACAAGTCTTTAGTCTTTAATTCTCAATTTTTTTATTTGATATGATTTTATGTGAGCAAACATGGCGCTGGTACGGACCGAATGATCCCGTATCATTGTGGGACATCAAACAAGCCGGAGCAACCGGTATTGTCAATGCCTTACATCATATTCCCAACGGTGAAGTATGGACGGTAGAGGAAATAATGAAGCGCAAGAAATTGATTGAAGAAGCAGGATTAACTTGGAGTGTCGTAGAATCCGTGCCCGTACACGAACATATTAAGACACAGACAGGAGATTATCTGAGATATATCGAGAACTATAAACAGAGTTTGCGTAATCTGGCAGCATGTGGTATCTATATTGTGACTTATAATTTCATGCCTGTATTGGATTGGACCCGTACGGACCTGGCATATACGTTGCCCGATGGTTCCAAGGCATTGCGTTTTGAGCGGGCTGCTTTTGTAGCGTTCGATCTGTTCATCTTGAAACGTCCGGGAGCCGAAAAGGAATACTCGGCCGAAGAGATAGAAAAGGCAAAAGCGCGTCTGGCACAAATGGATGAGGAAGAAATTCATCGTCTGACACGAAATATGATTGCAGGATTGCCCGGTTCGGAGGAAAGTTTTACATTGGAGCAATTCCAAAATGAACTGGACCGTTACAAGGATATTGATGCGGACAAACTCCGCAATAACTTGATTTTCTTCTTGAAAGAAATTTGTCCGGTAGCCGATGAAGTGGGAGTAAAGCTCGTTATTCATCCGGACGATCCGCCTATGTCTATTCTGGGCTTGCCGCGCATTATGAGTACGGAGGCGGATTTCAAGCTGTTGGTGGAAGCTGTACCTAATCCGTCAAACGGACTTTGTCTGTGCTGTGGCTCATTTGGCGTATCTGCACAGAATGATTTGCCGGGTATCATGGAACGTTGGGGAGACCGTATCAATTTTGTTCATTTGCGCAGTACCCAACGTGATGCTGAAGGGAACTTTTATGAGGCGAATCATCTGGAGGGTGATGTGGACATGTATCATGTAGTTAAGAACCTGTTGAAAGTGCAGCAACGTCGTGGAATATCTATTCCTATGCGTCCGGATCATGGTCATCAGATGATAGATGATTTGAACAAGAAAACAAATCCGGGCTATTCTTGTTTGGGACGTATGCGTGGCCTTGCCGAGCTTCGTGGTTTGGAAAAAGGAATAGCGATGAGTATGGTGGCAGAGTAACTTCTTTTTAACATATAAAAATAAGACCTGAATGTCTTCCGGTATCCGGAGATCTTCAGGTCTTATTTTGTTTAAAGGCTGGATAATAGGGGATTTCTAGACAAATACAGATATTAATTAGACAAATAAAGAGGTGCTGGCGGAATGGGAACGCCTATATTTGCAACAGTTTTTAATCTAATTAATCCTTAAATTCTTTTATTATGAATAAAAAAATGAAACTGCTTTCAGTCCTTGGATTGGTGACAGCTATTCTGTTTTTGTTCTCGCCGATGGTGACAGCTCAATCCTTATCCATCAGTGGTAAGGTAATTGACAAAAACAGTCAGGAGCCTGTAATTGGGGCCAGTGTTTTAATTGAAGGAACCTCAAACGGTACGATAACCGATTTGGATGGTAATTTTATGCTTTCCAATGTTCCATCCAAAGGAAATCTAGTCGTGTCTTATATTGGTTATGCTACGCAAACTCTTCCAATCAATGGGAGGACTAGTTTCAGTGTTGTATTGGCTGAGGATACCGAAACGTTGGATGAAGTTGTTGTAATAGGTTATGGCGTACAGAAAAAAGTGAATCTTACCGGATCTGTGTCTTCAGTGAAAGGAGATGCATTGGAACGTCGTCCGGTAGCTGATGCCACACAGAGTTTGCAAGGGATGGTTCCGGGGTTGTTGGTGAGCAACTCAAATACGGGCCGTCCGGGAGCTAGTGGTACATTGACTTTGCGCGGACAAGGCAATCTGGATAATAATGCGAATCCTTATATTTTGGTTGATGGAGTGGAAATGAGTCTCTCGGACGTGAATCCGAATGATATTGAAAGTATTTCTGTATTGAAAGATGCTGCTGCTTGTGCCATTTATGGTGCACGTGCGGCGTATGGTGTCATTTTGGTCACTACCAAGAAAGGTGAGGAAGGTAAAATGCGTGTAAATTACCAAGGAAACGTAGGTTGGAGTACGCCGACTGTATTGCCTGATATGGTTGATTCCTATGAATTTGCTCAGTATTGGAATGCCGGATGTATTAATGCAGGTTCTCCTCGTTTGTATAGTGAGGAAAAAATGGGGTTATTACAGCAATATATTAAAGATCCCAGTAGTGTGGATCCTTGGTTCGAGCTTCCTAAAAATTCTAATATGAACCCGGCATTCGAAAATTCAGAATTAGGAGTAGGAAATACTAATTATTTCGATTTGCATTATAAGGATTGGGCATTCAAGCAAAATCATAATCTTAGCTTGAGTGGGGGGTGGCAAAAAAGCACAATATTATATTTCTGGTGGTTATTATTCGGAAGATGGTATTCTCCGTTATGCCGATATGGATTTCAGCCGTTATAATTTTGCCGCTAATATTTCTTCTCAGATTACCGATTGGATGAAGGTAAAAGTAAATACGAAGTTTATGCATTCCGATGAGGATACTCCTTTTGGTGACGGAGGGCTTAGTGAAGGCTTTTATCATTCATTAGCACGTTTCCGTCCTACAGTTGCTCCTATTGATCCGAATGGGCATTTTACAGAACTGACTATGATTCCTTATTTGCAGAGTGGTACGTATACAAATACTCAACGTGACCGTTTTAGTTTAACGGCAGGTTTAGATATCCAACCTGTGAAAAACTGGTTTATCTTTTTGATTATACATATAAATTGATGGATTTGGAATATGAGGCATTGAACGTGAGCCCGTTAATTTATGGGGCTGACGGGGTGAGTACTTCAAAAGGTGTGCGTGATGAGTTGGGTGTATCACCCGATGGCAAGTTTACCCGTTATTATGCGCATACTCGCTACCAATCTATAAATTTATATTCGAATTATCTCTTTACTTTGGGAGACAAGCATAATTTTACCGTAATGGCAGGTTATCAGGAAGAAAATAATGACTATAGTTATATGAAGAACTCGATTACCGGACTTTATTCAACTTCAAATCCTAATGTAGGTATGGGAACCGGTGATAAGACGGTAGTCGATACTCGTAATGGCTGGGCAACCCGTGGCTTTTTCGGACGTGTGAATTATGATTATGACGGACGTTATCTTCTTGAATTGAATGGACGATATGATGGATCGTCACGTTTTGCCAAAGGTAATCGTTGGGGCTTCTTTCCATCTGCATCTTTAGGATGGAATATTACCCGGGAACAGTTTATGATGCCAATAGCCGATGTAGTTTCCAACTTGAAACTTCGTGCTTCTTACGGATTACTGGGTAATCAGGCGGGTGCGGCCCTTTATACTTTTGCCGCTACTATGGATTTGAATGATAAATTGGGAAATTATATATTCTCTGATGGACGCCACATCTTTACTAAGGCCCCTGCCGTAGTCAACCCGAATACGACTTGGGAAAAAGTGGAGAGTAAGAATATAGGTTTGGATTTCGGTTTCTTTGGTAATTCGTTGACCGGTTCTTTTGATGTTTTTCAACGTGATACGAAGGATATGTTAGGACCTACGGTGGATTTCCCGGATTTCTTTGGTGCAGACGCTCCTAAAACCAATAATGCCCGTATGCGTAACCGTGGTTGGGAATTGGTGCTGAGTTATCGTGGAAAAAATTGGAAAGGATATTGACTATAGCATAGGCGGTTCTCTTTCGGATGCTACTGCTGAAGTAACTGAATATGAAGGGACTAGAACAAATCCTAAAGATAATTGGTATAAAGGAAAGAAAGCTGGTGAATTTGGGGATATCGGGCGGACGGACTGATCCAGACTCAGGCAGAGGCGGATGAGTATAATAATACCTATGATTTGTCTTTTATAAGCGGTAAACCTTGGACGCCGGGAGATGTAAAATATCGTGACCTGAATGGGGATAAGAAAATCAATAATGGGCTTAATACCTTGGATGATATGGGTGATATGACAGTAATCGGTAATACCACTCCTCGTTATCAATATACCATTAACGGTTCAATTAGCTGGAAAGGTGTAACCGTAAGCGCTATGTTCCAAGGGGTCGCTAAGCGGGACTGGGATCCTGGTACGGGAGCTTATTTTTGGGGAAGCGGACCTTATGCGCAGGTGACGGTGTTTAAAGAGCATTTGGATTATTGGAGTGAGACAAATACAGGGGCTTATTATCCAAAACCTTATATTCATACAGCAGGAGGAGTGGTTCCTTTCCGTAATAAGACAATGACGCTTAGTGACCGTTATCTCCAGAGTGGTGCTTATTGTCGTCTGAAAAATCTGACAGTGAGTTATGATATCCCTGCCGTATGGACAAAAAAGGTAGGTTTACAGAAAGTGCAGGTGTTTTTCTCTGGTGAGAATTTGTTGACTTTTACCACTTTGAAAGGAATGTTTGACCCGGAAGCTATCTTTACCAAGAATGATTACACGGCTGAAGGTGGAAAGAACTATCCTATGAACAAGGTGATATCTTTTGGTCTAGTTGTTAACTTATAATTTGATGAATATTATGAAGAAAAGAAATATATTTTTGGGTCTGGTTTTGATGTTAGGTCTTACCGGTTGCTATGATTTGGATAAGATGCCTGAAGGGGTATTGTCTACGACGATTCCTTTTGCAAGTACGGGGGAAATGAGAAATTATCTGGATCAATTCTATCAGACAGGTAATTATAAATATGACTATGTCAGCTTTGGTGATGGAATGCGTGCGCAAGGTTTTGATGCCGGTGGTGGACAATATATTGCCGGGGCAGATACACATAGTGATAATATGGCTTCCAGTTCGGTTAGTACCCGTTTGGCAGGTGAAACGACATTGAGTAGTGCGGTCAAACTGCAAAATTATACAGCTATCCGTAATTTAAATTTTATGCTGTGTAATTTAGATAATTGTGTGGAAAAAGGATCTGCTGATTATAATCAGTATGTGGGTGAGGCTTATTATTTCCGCGCATGGTATTATTATCAGATGTTTATCAGCTATGGGCGCCTGACGTGGGTGAACACTCCGCTTGATCCTAATATGGAAGAAATGAAATTGCCTCGTGCTAACCGCACGATTATTGCCGACAGTATTTTGGCTGATCTGGATAAAGCGGTGATGTATCTCAATACTCAGAACAATAGTGCTACCATGCGGATTCATAAAGATGTGGCGCGTGCTTTGAAAAGTGAAGTGGCCTTGTTTGAAGGAACTTGGGAAAAAATACCATAAAGCGAAAAATGATAAGTTTTTTTGATTCTACGGTGACCGATGAAAAAAATTCGCGATTATTTTTAATCAGGCTGTTGCAGCTGCAAAAGAAGTGATGGATCGTGGCGTATGGGCCATTTATAATACTGGTAACAAATTGGATGATTATCGTCAGATGTTTCAGACTACAGATTTATCGGGTAATCCGGAAGTACTTTGGTATAAACAGTATGATGGAGATCAGATTGGTAATAATGTAAACCGTTACTTAAATCAAGGAGGAGGGAGTGTAGGTGTTACGGCTTCATTAGTGGATGATTATCTGACAATTGATGGTAAACCGTTTGTTGGTGATGAGCGGATTGAAGCGAAAAAGGTGTTCGGGAATGAATTGCAGCCGACTTTGCGTGATCCGCGTTTGTCACAGACTGTTTGTATGCCGGGGCAGCAATTACGTCCGGATGACAAGGCTCCTTATTATGTTGTACCGCCATTGATTGGTACTTCATCCTATAATCAGAATATGACTGGTTATTCTTTATTAAAACATGTGCAAATTGATTATACGGGCAGTCTGGATGCCGAGTTCAAGGGAGCCACACCGGCTATTCAGTTCCGTTATGCAGATATCCTGCTGAATTATGCAGAAGCTCTGGCTGAACTGGATGGTGTGGGGAATGCGCAGAAAATTATTGATGCCTTGCAACCTTTACGTGACCGTGTAGGTATGCCTCCGGTGGATTTTGACAGGGAGTATAATCAGGAAGCTGATTATGGTTTCCGCAATCTTGATAAGTATATTCAGGCTGTACGTCGTGAACGCCGGGTTGAAAAAGCCTGTGAAGGACGCCGTCAGGAAGATATCATGCGCTGGGCTGCTGCGGACGAATTAATAGTGGGCAAATGGCCGAAAGGTGCGCTCTTTGTGGGAAGTAATCTTGAGAACCATCCTGTATATGGTGATAAGTTAATTTATGATCAAGCTTCGGGAAATAATCTTTTCCTGACAGGCAAGCCCGGGGATCCGTTGCGCTATATTATACCTACGAATCCCGCAGGATATGAATCGGGTTGGAAATTTAATGTCAACCGTGACTATCTGTTACCCATTCAGACACGTATGTTAGGAGATTTGACCGGTGGTATGTGGGAACAAATCCTGGATGGATAGGAATATGTTATAAAAAAGATCATGAGTAGAGTAACACCTGTGTTGATTATATTCTTTGACGGGAGCAGTGGTGTTGTCATCGCTGTCTTCCTGCAAAGAAAGAAATCTGAAGAGGATAAAAAAACGATGAATGTAGTCTATATCATGTGTGACGACCATTCTTATCAGACGATCAGTGCCTATGACCAACGTTATATGCAGACGCCCAATATTGACCGGATAGCCAATGAAGGGGTCCGTTTCACAAATAGTTTGTGGCAAAACTCCCTGAGTGGTCCCAGCCGTGCCTGTATGCTGACCGGTAAACATAGTCATGCCAATGGATTTACGGATAATACCACCACATTTGACGGTAACCAGCAGACTTTCCCGAAACTGCTTCAGGCTAATGGCTATCAGACTGCTATGATCGGTAAATGGCATCTGGTATCTGAACCTACCGGATTTAATTATTGGGACATCCTGATAGGACAAGGGGATTATTATAATCCGAAATTTATTAAAAATGGCGAACGGGTACAACGGGAAGGCTATGCTACCAATATTGTGACAGATTTGGCAATAAATTGGATGGACAGCATCCGGGACAAGAGTAAACCATTCTGTCTTTTTATTCATCATAAGGCGCCTCATCGTACCTGGATGCCTGATCTTTGTGACCTTGACTTGTATGATGATGTAACTTATCCGATGCCAGAGAACTTCTATGATAAATATGAAGGCAGAATTCCTGCATCCAAGCAGGAAATGAGCATTATAAAGGATATGGATTTGGTGTATGACCTGAAGATGGCGGACAAGGAGAATGAGATCCATACCACAACGGGACTGGAAGAAGCGGGCAGAAATATGTATAATGCTCTGAATCCGGAACAGAAGGCTGTTTGGGACAAGCATTATGATCCTATCATTGCCAAATTCAAACAGGATAAGTTAACGGGTAAGGCTTTGGCTGAGTGGAAATATCAGCAATATATGCATGATTATATGCGGGTTATCCATTCCATAGACCGTAATGTGGGGCGTGTTTGAAGTATTTGGAAGAGAACGGATTGATGGAAAATACGATGATTGTCTATACTTCCGACCAGGGATTCTATATGGGAGAACATGGTTGGTTTGACAAGCGTTTCATGTACGAAGAGTCTTTCCGTACCCCCTTGCTGGTCCGTTTGCCGGGAGGAAAGAAAGGTGATGTTGATGAGATGGTGCAAAATATTGATTATGGTCCTACTATATTGGACCTTGCAGGGGTGGAGGTACCGGCAGATATGCATGGAGTTTCTTTCTTGCCTTTGCTGAAGGGGGAGAAAGTGCCTGACTGGCGTAAATCATTGTATTATCATTTTTATGAATACCCGGCTGAACATGCTGTCCGCCGCCATTATGGTGTACGTACAGAACGTTATAAATTGATGCATTTTTATAATGACATAGACTGTTGGGAACTATATGATTTACAGGAAGATCCTATGGAGATGCATAATATCTACGGACAACCTGGAACGGAAGAGTTGGTTAAAGAATTGAAGACGGAATTATTACGTCTCCAAGTTCAGTATGATGACCCTATTCGTAACATTTACAAGGATTGACAACCTAATCTGACCTAAATTTAACATAGCATGAAGTATTCCCGGTCTTTCTGTTTTCAAGAAGGTCGGGAATCTTTTTTTCTATAATCGGACGGACTCATTCCCATTGCATTTTTGAATACAGTGCTGAAATTGCGTGAATGCTTGAATCCTGACTGTTCTGCTACTTCGCTTATGGACAGTGTGGTGGCATCTAGTAATTTACGGGCATATTCCAAACGGCATTTTATGATGTATTCACTGATGCCTATATCCATCATTCCTTTAGTCTTGTTGTAGAGTGACGCACGGCTCATTCCCATTTGCTTTGCTATGAAATTGACATCCATATCCACATTGCTGATATTTTCATTGACAATGCGGCTGAATTGAAGCATCAGCTGCTCATTGATGTGATTCAGATTTTCTTGTTTGGGTATAGGGATATCTATGGTGGCATAGTGCTTTTTCACGATGTTGTGATTATGCATGATATTCTGTATCTGGATAGAAAGTAAATCCATGTCAAACGGTTTGGTTATATAGGCTTCTGCTCCTGTTTTGTATCCTTCTTCTATACTGGCGTCATCGACACAGGAAGTAAGCAGTATCACAGGCATATAGTTTAAGTCTGGTTTTTGTTTGATATAGCGGCATAGTTCAAATCCGTTCATGCGGGGCATTTTGACATCACTTAATACAATTTGGGGGCGTTGTGACGTAAGGATAGGAAGAGCTTCCATGCCATCATGAGCTTCATACACTTCTTCAAACAGAACTTGTAGGTTGCAAATCAGGTAATTACATAAGTCGCGATCATCTTCCACTATTAGAATAGAATGAAATTTCTCTATGCTGTCTTGTTGAGGTTGTTTGTAATCGATGTCGGCTGATAGATGCAATGCATCATTCAAATAGGTTTGAGGTGTAGATTGATGTCGGCGGCTTCCTGTCTATACGGTAATGTGAAAAAGAAGTCGCTCCTTTGGTTTCATTATTTGGGCTCCGATGATGCCTCCGTGCATTTCTACCAGTTGCTTGGCGTATGACAAGCCGATTCCGTTACCTTGAAAGCTATGTTTACCCTGATAGAAGCGAGTGAATAAATTGGCTATATCTTCTTCTTGAAGACCTATTCCCTCATCTTTTATAGTTACCCGTACACGGCTTCCATTACCTTCGAGGTAAGTGGAAACAGTGACAGTAGAATTTTCTTCGCTGAATTTATAGGCATTTGTCAATAGGTTGTTAACGACGATTTCACATTGACTGCGGTCAAAATACATAGTTTCTATGGTAGTGTCAGGAGTAAATGCCAATGAGATATTACGTAACGAAAGTTCATCCTTGAAATCATTTAGGATACTTTGCAACCATTCGTTGAAGGGCGTGGAAGACATGCGCAGGATATTTTTCTCTACTTCCATCTTGCGCATATTCAGAATCATGTCAATGATGTTTTTCATTTGTCGTGCTTGCTTGAACGCACCATATAGTTTGCCACGGAGTTCATAGGGGATTTGTTTGCTGTTTGTAAGTTGTTTCAACGGTGTATAAATTAAGGTTAAAGGGGTACGCAGTTCATGGTTGATATTGATCAAAGCTTTCACTTTTTCCTTGTAGATGGTACGTTCCTGTTCCTTGTATTTCCGTTTCAGTTGACGGTCGTGAGCTTTTATGATATAGATAATGAAAAGAATGATGATGGCCGCACATAATAGGATGAACCAGGATTGTTGCCACCACGGAGGAAGGACAGTGAATTTCAGCAAAGTGAATTCAGGACTCCAGCTACCATCGTTCTGTGTACATTGAACCGTTATTTTATAGTCGCCCGGAGAAATGGTATGTAAAACAAGATGGGGACGGGATGTTTCTGTGTATTCTGTGTTCAGCCCTTTTATACGGAACCGGTAGATGCGCTTGTGAAATACATTTCCCCCTTCCAGTTGTGTATGTATTTTTAGGGAGGAGAAATTATAAGGAATTTCCATAGTTGATCGGGGGATGAAGTGAACTGTTGTGCCGTTCAATGCTATTTCTTGCAACTTAAGTGTGATGGGAGGTGGAGCCGAAGCTGGTTTTAAAGCTTTGTTGATTCGTACCAATCCCTCGGAGCCACCCATGTATATGTTGCCGTCACTTGCCACCAATGCAGGTTTGGCTAAAAAGTCGTTAGGTAATATGCCGTCCATCTCATTGTAGATGACAAAATGATTTTTATGTGGATTATAAGCGTATATGATTCCCAATGACCCCATCCATACGATGCCTTCATGGTCAATGACTAAAGAAGTGATTACGTCATTTCCATCGGGTAGCTTTAATGGCTCTTTACGGTTTGAGGGCAGGTGAATTCTGGTGACTCCATTAGGTTCGGCTATCCATAGAGTCCCTAAAGAATCAATGCTTGCAGCTAATATCTGGTTATTTTTCTCATAAGCTATGGTTTCGTATTCGTTTTTCTCTTTGTTGTATTGGAATACATTGTTTCGGTCATGAAAAAATGGATAAGTACGGTATTTTCCAATATAGATCCAGGAATATTGTAATTGTTTGTTCTTGAAGTGGATGGGAATAAGTTGTTGGCTTCCGGGAATATATCGGTAAAAAGCATTACCGTATAGTTCTATTTCGTTCCGATCATTAACTCGTATATTGGTGGGTGCACTGGAGCTTGCCAGCTTTGCTTCTGCATCTTTGTCCGGAAGAGAGAAGCGCTGGTAGTTTCCTGTCTTTTTATTGAAGCGGAAGATTCCTTTTGAAAAACTGGATGCTAGCAGTTCGGTTTCGGATAAAGGGCAAATGGATACTATTTTTTCTCCCAATGTTTGCGGATAGTGGGTAAAACGTTCCGTTTGCGGGTCAAAGCAGTTGATACCGCCTCCGTCCGTACCAATCCAGATCCGTCCGTCTTTATCTTCCCATAGGCATAAGGGGCATTTGTCGGACAAGCCTGAGGCTGGGTTTTGTGCAGCTTTGGTATAGGTAGTGATAAAACCTTTTCTGCTCCTAGTACGCCTTCCCGCACCATACCTATCCACATGTGGTTGTTGCTGTGGCATAGGCATGTGACTGAATTGGCAGGGAATTGCCGGTTTTCTTTGTTTGATAAGATTTGAATATCATGAGTGTCCGGATAGATTATATTCACTCCGCCGCCATCTGTTGCCAGCCAAATGGCTTTATCCCATTCTGTTATATCAAGAACGATATCGTTGCTCAAGTTTGAATTACGGGTATTATAGGAGGTCAGCAGTTGTCCATCCTGATTATAACATTTTACTCCTTGCCCGTAGAAGGAAACCCAGTAACGTCCGGAGGAATCCTTATATAGATCGTATGCATTGGATGATTCACCGAATGGAGAATCAGTTATTTCTCCTGTATGTTTATTTAATAGCTTTATTTCCCATGCATTGTTTATTATCAGGTAATGAGTGGAGTCGAAAGGCTCCATCTTGATAATATGGATTCCTGTTGTTTTTAAAGGGATTGCTTTGGAATGTTTTAATTCTTTTTCATATACAAGCAATGTGTCGGTTACAGGTATCAGCAGCTTGCTTCCTTCAGTTGTTATAATGGAAGCTTTTACCGGCTGATTATGTCGCAGAAAAATTTGCAGGGAGTCTTTCTCATATTCATAATAACTGATTCCTTGTGAGGTGATCGCCCATATCCGTTCTTCATTATCTCCGAAAATATCGTTGATGTAATGGCTGTTTTTACGT
>ENA-OPZN01000125-OPZN01000125.1-human-gut-metagenome-genome-assembly--contig:-NODE-125-length-30044-cov-4.668316_pt1 | contig 30044 bp, 30 predicted proteins | sample MGYA00242483_ERZ504503 | MGnify/ENA primary metagenome ERZ504503 (study PRJEB26092, sample SAMD00036285) | human gut metagenome | host: Homo sapiens | study: EMG produced TPA metagenomics assembly of... | reverse complement strand
CTGGTATCTTCGCTGACATTCACCAAACCGGCAATGCCAACACCTTTAATGTCTCCTCCGGAAATATTTCCCAAACCAGCAATGGATAAGCCGTATGCAGAAGTACCTGTAACGTTTGTCAATCCGGAAAGGATAAATCCGCAGGCTCTTTTACCTGTCACATTGGCAATACCGGAGATTTGTACCCCCGTAGATTTCAGTCCGGACACATTGGTAAATCCAGAAATCTGCATACCATACGAATTATAATGCTGAAGGCTGGAAATCGCGTTGATACCAAGTCCGTTCAGGCAAGAATAATTGCTAAACAAGCCGAGGTTTACGTATGTCCTTGGCGGGAATTTCTTTTTATTGGTGATGTTCAGTGAAACGTTCGGACCTTTTTTCAGGGTTGAGGCCGGTTTCGTTTCCTGTGCAGATAAGTGCGTTCCTGCCAGGATACCTCCTAACAGGAACGCGGATATAAATGTTCGTTTCATGATGCTACTTGACTTCTTGGTATAAGAAACGCTTGATGCTTTTCTTAGGTGTCTTTTCAAATTCTTCCGGATAAATCTTGATGCGCGTAATCTGAGAATAAGCAGGAAGTTCCGCATTCACCGCTACACGGTTTTCTTCCATGATTCTTTCAATATCGGCATCTGTCAATCCTTGTTTGTAGGCTTCCTCAAAGTCCGGATAGATAAGCGCAGCCAGTTTATGGTCGCTTTGCTGAATCACAATGTTTTCGCATACATACGGCAGGTTGCTTATCTTTTCTTCGATTTCTTCCGGGTAGATATTTTGTCCAGAAGGTCCTAACAGCATATTTTTGCTTCGGCCTTTGATGGTCACGTTTCCTTCTTCATCCATTACTCCCAAGTCGCCTGTGTGCAACCAGCCTTCCGCATCGATTGCCTGTGCCGTTGCTTCCGGATTCTTGTAATATCCTAACATCACGTTTTCACCTCGGGTAAGAATCTCTCCTACAATATTCTGAGGGTCCGGACTGTCTATCTTTATTTCCATACGTGGTGCGGCTTTACCGCAAGACCCCGGTTTGTAGCGCAACCAGTCCTCGTAGCAGATAATCGGTCCGCATTCGGTCATTCCATATCCTACCGTATACGGGAAATCCAGACTTCTGAGTAGTCTTTCTACGTCCTGATTGAAAGCTGCTCCTCCAATAATGACTTCATAGAAATTTCCACCGAAAGCCTGCACCATGTGTTCACGTACAGCTTCCTTAATCTTATCGTTAATCAGAGGAACCTTCAGCAGAAGTTTCATTTTCAGTGTTTCTAGCTTAGGCAATACGTTCTTTTTTGATAATCTTCTCAATGATAAGTGGAACCGAAATCACAATGTGGGGCTTCACTTCCGAGAACGCCTGGAAAATAATCTTAGGGCTTGGCATACGGGTGAGGAAGTACACATGGCAACCTGCACAGAATTCATAGATAAATTCAAATGCCAGTCCGTACATGTGTGCCATAGGCAAGATGGAAATCACCTTATTGCCAGGTTGCAGGGTCAACACCTCAAATGCGAACTGTGTATTCGACCATAAGCTGCGGTAAGGGAGCATTACCCCCTTGGAGAAGCTGGTCGTTCCGGAGGTATAGTTGATAAGTGCCAGTTCTTCCGGAGTATCTCTTCGGTAGCTGACATGCTCTTTCCGGAAATTGCGTGGAAATTTCTTTCCAAACATTTCGTTCAAGTGTTCACGGGCATATTCCAACTGCTTGCTGCGGCATACTAGCAAGGTAAAGTCGGTCATCAGAATGATACCTTCCAGGTTTGGCATTTCAGCCTCGTTCAATGCTTCCCATACCACATCTCCCACAAAGAGAAGACGGGCATCGGAATGATTGACGATATTATGTACATTGTCTGCCTTGAATTCATGAAGAATAGGAACTGCTACCGCACCGTATGTCAGGATAGCCAGAAAAGCTACTCCCCAGTGCGAACTGTTGCGTCCGCACAAGGCCACCTTATCGCCCGGCTTGATGCCGCTTTCCTCCAGCAGAATATGCAGTTTTTCTATTTTACGTGCTACATCCTTATATTGCAGAGTGGCACCTTTGTAGTCTGTCAGGGCATCCAGGTCCCAGTTCTTTTTGATACTGTCCTCAATGAAGGCCAGAAAACTTTTTTCCATATAATTGTATTTATAGTTTGCACAAAGTTGTGCTATTTGTGCAAAGATACCTTTTTGTTTCAAGTTTCCAAACAAAATAAATTAAAACTATTTACGTTTGAAAGCTATCGGTCCTGTTTCGGCTGTTTATTTTACTTTTAGTTTAAAAATCTTTCCACCGTATGCAGGCAGTTCCGTGCAAGTGGGACATTCGGGCGTGAAGCAGATTTTTTCTGTCTTTCCGGTAAGCAGGTCCTTGGCATTGCATTGGGCAGATGGAGTCATTTTGAAGTATTCAAATGCATGAGCCGGCACGTTAACTGCTACCTGACTTGCCGTGTCGCTGAAGTTTACCATAATAAAGAGTACTTCCTGGCCGTATTTACGCAAGAAAGCATATTGCTTGTGTTCATTCATCTGCCATCCGTTCAGGTTCACATACATCAGGTCGAAGAATTCACCTTTGCTGATGGCCTGTTCTTTCTGGCAGATATGCAGGATGGTTTCGTAAGTTTTACGCAGTTCCTTTTCCTTTTCACTGAGCAGATGTGTGTTCCAGCGTCCGCGGTTGCTCCAGCGGTAAATGCTGTCCACGTTCCAGTAGTCGAAGATGGTGGTTCGTCCGTCTTGCCCGCTGAAACCCTCGCAGTCCATTCCCTTTTCACCCAATTCCTGTCCGAAATAAACCATGACTGGATTGCTTCGCAGGCAGGAAGATACGATGAAGGCAGGAACAGCCTTGAATGGATTACCAGCAAAGAAGTCGGATGCAATGCGCTGCTCATCGTGGTTTTCCAGGAAATTCAGCATGTGGTCCTGAATATCGTCTACACTTTGCCAGCAGTGGGTAATTCCGGTGGCAGAACCATATCCGCAAGTAATGTTTCTCAGCGTGTCATACAGTCCTACCTTATCATATAAGTAATCGAAATGTCCATTGTAAATATAGTTACGGTATTCATTCGGGTTGTAAACTTCGGCAATAAAAATAATCTGCGGGAATGCAGCCTTGATGCGAGGAATGACCCATCCCCAGAATTCGCAAGGCACCATTTCGGCCATGTCGCAACGGAAACCGTCGATACCTTTTCCGGCCCAGTAGCTCAGTATGTCTTCCATTTTCTTCCAGGTATCCGGAATCGGGTCGAAATGTCCTCCGGTGTGATGCAGGTAGTCCACTCCATAATTTAACTTGATGGTTTCATACCAGTCGTTCCGGTTGGGCCATGCGTCAAAGCGGTCATTTCCGGTAGCCTTGGCCGGCATTTCCTCGTAATTCCCTTGTTCCGGGTCATAAAGGTCGATTTCGCCTGCCAGCTTCTGTCCCGGTATATAGTAGAAATTGTTTTGTGGATTGAAATCCTGAGAGCAGTCATCGTTCTCACCCAAATCCTTTACACCAGCCGGTTTGGCCAGAGAGTGATACTGCCGTGCCACATGGTTCGGAACGAAATCCATGATGACCTTCAGGCCGCATTCATGGCTGCGTGTAACCAAATGCTCGAATTCCTCCATACGCTTGTCTACATGCTCTGCCAAGTCCGGGTCGATGTCATAATAATCGCGGATGGCATACGGAGAGCCTGCTTTCCCTTTCACAATGGAAGGATGGTTCTTGGGAATACCGTATGCGGTATAATCCGTTTGCGAAGCGTGCGCTATCAGTCCGGTGTACCAGATGTGTGTAGCGCCTAATTTTTTTATTTCGTGTAAAGCCTGTTTGGTAAAATCATTCATCTTTCCACATCCGTTTTCTTCAAGGCTGCCATTCGGACGGCAGGTCTTGTTCTGGTTACCAAACAAGCGGGTAAAAACTTGGTATATGATAATCTTTTCTGTTGTTTCCATAATGTTTGAATAATTTTAAAAACGAAAAAGCACGAATTATACTTTCGCACGGATTAGAAAGAGAATCCGTCTGCTTTGTATAATTCGTGCCCTTGTCAGACTCATGGCCTGATTATGCTATTCCGTGCGCATTGGCGTCTTTGTTGATTTTCTTGATCAATCCCTGCAATACCGCACCCGGGCCACATTCTGTGAAGTCATCAGCTCCGTCGGCAATCATTTGCTGTACAGTCTGTGTCCAACGTACAGAAGCGGTAAGCTGTGCCACCAGGTTCTTCTTGATTTCAGCCGGATCAGTGTGTGGAAGTGCATCCACGTTCTGATAAATCGGGCATTTCGGGGTGTGGAATTCAGTAGCGTTGATAGCAGCTTCCAGTTCCACTTTAGCAGGGTCCATTAGTGGAGAGTGGAACGCACCACCCACTTTCAGCGGGAGGGCACGTTTGGCACCTGCAGCTTTCATCAGTTCGCAAGCCTTGTTGATACCTTCGATGCTACCAGAAATAACAATCTGTCCCGGGCAGTTGTAGTTGGCTGCCACACAAACTTCTCCTTCAGCGGCAACTGAAGCACAGATTTCTTCTACTTTCTCATCAGGCAATGCGATGATGGCAGCCATGGTTGACGGCTGAGCTTCGCATGCTTTCTGCATAGCCATGGCACGTGCATACACCAGTTTCAATCCGTCTTCGAATGACAAAGCGCCGGCAGCTACCAAGGCAGAAAATTCACCCAAAGAGTGTCCGGCAGTCATTTCCGGCTGGAAAGCGTCGCCCATGCACAATGCAGAGATTACAGAGTGCAGGAATACGGCAGGCTGTGTCACCTTAGTCTGACGCAAGTCTCGTCAGTACCTTCGAACATGATGTCTGTAATGCGGTAACCTAAAATATCATTGGCTTTCTCGAATAATTCTTTAGCGAGCGGAGAGTTTTCGTACAGGTCTTTTCCCATACCTACGAATTGTGCTCCTTGTCCAGGAAATACAAATGCTTTCATAATGATTATCTTTCTTGTTTAAGTTATTGTCTGCAAAGGTAATGATTCTTTTGAGATATTACTCATTTTTGTCGAAAATGTGCATGGCGACGGGGGAGTGGAAGTGGTTCAACGGTCCGTGTCCGTCTCCAATGCAAACGTCTTTTCCTGATTCGATACCTTTATATACATATTGTTTGGCTTTTTCTACTGCGGCGGACATGGGTTCTCCCAATGCCAGGTACGTGGCGATGGCAGAAGACAAGGTACATCCCGTGCCGTGTGTATTCCGGCTGTTTACTTTCGGGGCTGTGAACAAGTGGGGAGTTTCTTCCGTAGCCGTTTGCAGCACATCGCACATCAGTCCTCCGTCCAGGTGTCCTCCCTTGATGAGCACTCCTTTACAGCCTAATTTCAGCATTTCTTGTGCCTGATGCTTCATGTCTTCTACGGTACTGATTTTTTGTCCGGCCAGGATTTCCGCTTCACTCAGATTGGGAGTGATGAGGCTGGCCAGAGGTATAAGCCGGGTAGTGATGGCTTCGATAGCTTCGTCTTCCATCAGCTTGCATCCGCTGGTCGACACCATAACCGGATCGAACACCACGTATTCAGGATGATATTTGAGGATAGATTCAGCTATTACCTTTACGATTTCCGCGTCGTTAATCATTCCAATTTTCACAGCTTTCGGGCGAATGTCGTCCATAACGGCCTCTATTTGTCCTTTCACGTAAGTGGGGGGAACGGGGTGAATGCCCGTTACTCCGAGCGTATTCTGCACGGTAATGGCAGTAATGGCACTGGCTGCGTATGCACCTAACGCAGATATGGCTTTTATATCAGCTTGTATGCCTGCGCCACCGCTGCAGTCGGAACCGGCGATGGTCAGGACGCATGGATATGTTCTCATTTTCAGTTGATAATTTTTTGCAAAGATAGGAAATATTCAAATTAATGAGTTAACTTTGCGATATTACCAAGAAAAGTTTGTTATGAATCCAATGAATAATCATGTGGTCATTATGGCCGGAGGCATAGGCAGTCGCTTTTGGCCGATGAGCAGCCCGGAGATGCCCAAGCAGTTTATTGATGTGCTGGGTTGCGGACGTACGCTCATTCAATTGACCGTCGATCGTTTTAAAGATGTATGTCTGCCGGAAAATTTCTGGGTGGTAACCTCGGCCAAATATGCGGAAATAGTAAAAGAACAGCTTCCCGAAGTGCCTGTTGACCATATTTTGTTGGAACCTTGTCGTCGTAATACCGCACCTTGCATTGCGTATGTAAGCTGGAAAATCAAGGCACGTAATCCGAAAGCCAATATCGTGGTGACCCCGAGTGACCATGTGGTAATGAACGTACGTGAGTTTGCCCGTGTAGTCACATCGGCCATGAAGTTTACGGCCGATTCGGATGCCATTGTGACATTGGGAATGAAAGCCAATCGTCCGGAGACAGGTTACGGCTACATTGAAGCGGACTTGTCAATGGCCTGTCCTTCCAATAAGGAAATCTATCGTGTAGATGCGTTCCGTGAAAAACCAGACCTGGCTACGGCAGAACGCTATTTGCAGCGTAACAATTATTTCTGGAATGCGGGAATCTTTGTTTGGAATGTGAATACCATTGTCAATGCCATCCGGGTATATCAGCCGGCCATGGCAAGAGTGTTCGAACGTCTGCTTCCTTATTATTATACAGACAAGGAACAGGAGATGGTGGATGAGCTCTTCCCGACATGTGAAAACATCTCGGTGGACTATGCTGTGATGGAAAAGGCAGATGAGATTTATGTATTTCCGGCTTCTTTCGGATGGAGCGACCTGGGTACCTGGGGGTCTCTTCATGAAAATTCCAAGCGTGATGCGCATAACAATGTCTGCATCGGTTCGAATATAAAAATGTATGAATCGCGAAATTGCATCGTACATACTACTCAGGAAAAGAAAGTAGTGGTACAGGGGCTTGACGGGTACATCGTGGCTGAAAAAGACAATACTTTGCTGGTATGCCGCTTGACGGAAGAACAGCGAATCAAGGATTTTTCTGCGGAATAAGAAAATTGACAAAAGATAAAAAGAAAAGGGACAGACGTGAAAAATACGGACTGTCCCTTTTCTTATTTATATACCTTTAAATTTTATTTGAGTGCAGCAAGTGCGGCATCATAATCCGGTTCCTCTACGATTTCCGGAACCAGCTGGGTGTAGATAACCTTTCCTTCCGGATTGAGAATAACCACGGCGCGAGCCAATAGTCCACACAGCGGACCATCGGTCATCAGCACTCCGTAGTCTTTTCCGAAAGTAGAAGTATAGCGGAAGTCAGACAAAGGAATAACGTGTTCAATTCCTTCTGCCGTGCAGAAACGTCCTTGTGCAAACGGAAGGTCTTTCGAAATAGCCAGTACCAACGTATTTTCCATTCCGGCTGCCAGTTTGTTGAACTTACGTACAGAAGCAGCGCATACTCCGGTATCCATGCTGGGGAAGATGTTCAATACCACAAATTTTCCTTTGGCGTCAGCTAAAGAAAATGTGCTCAAATCGCCTTTTACCAGTGAAAAGTCGGGAGCCTGTACCTCTTTTTGTATAAACTCTCCGGCCAGTGCTACGGGAGTTCCTTGAAATAAAGTTGTTGCCATAATGATTCTATTTTTTGAATAATCGTTATAAATATAACAATAAAAAAAAACATAAAATGTTTTGCGGATAGTGATTCCGATAGTTTTTTTCACTTACTTTGCATTTGCTAATCATTTATGGGTAAAATTTGATGGAACGAAAATTGAAAGACTATGCAGTTCTGATGCTGAAAGGAATGGGGATGGGGGCCGCCGATGTAGTTCCCGGAGTATCAGGGGGAACCATTGCTTTTATTGTAGGCATTTATGACGAGCTGATTAATTCGATTAAAAGTATTAATCTGGAAAGCCTGAAACTTTTCTTTTCGGGGAAATGGGCGACTTTCTGGAAGAAAATCAATGGTAATTTTTTATTTTTCCTGTTGGCCGGTATCGGTATCAGTGTCTTTTCATTGGCCAAGCTGATTACGTGGTTGCTGGTGAATCAGCCGATATTGGTGTGGTCGTTCTTCTTCGGACTGGTGCTGGCTTCTACCTGGTTTGTGTCGAAAGATATTAAAGAATGGAAGAACTGGAAAACCTGGGTGGCGTTTGTCATAGGGGTAGTGGTAGCCTTTTATATTACCGTGGCAACTCCGGCTGAAACACCTTCTAATCTGCTTTTCATCTTCCTGTGCGGAGCCATTGCCATTTGTGCCATGATTCTTCCGGGTATTTCCGGTAGTTTCATTCTGGTGCTGTTAGGTAAGTATTTTTTCATTATGGATGCAGTGAAAACGCTTGATGTAGTGGTGATTGCTGTATTTGGAGCAGGTGTCTGTATTGGAATTACCTCTTTCTCGCATATCTTGTCGTATGCACTGGCACATTTCCGCAACATCACGCTGGCGGTACTGACAGGCTTTATGCTGGGCTCCCTGAATAAGGTTTGGCCTTGGAAGGAGGTGGTAGAGACATTTGTCGACAGCCACGGAGAAGTAAAGCCTTTGATAGAAACCAATATATTGCCTAATGCACATGTGCCGGAAGCAGTAGTGCTGATGGTAGTAGGCTTTTTCTTAGTGTATTTTCTGGAGAAACTTTCGGCTAAGACACCGGTTCGTTAAGGAGTTTCTTTATTATAGGTATACGATGCCGCTGGAGAGATTTTGAGAGTCTTTTCAGCGGTATTTTTTATGCTTTTCATAAGAACAAGAGAAGGGGTGAAAAAAACGTAAGTGCGTTTGATATGAAACGCAAGTACGTTTGAGTTCAAACGCAAGGGCATTTTACTTCAAACGCACTTGCGTTTTACTTTAAACGTCGAAGTGTTTTAAAAGAAATGCCCTTGCGTTCTGAATCAAACACAAGGGCATTGTTTTATAAGTTCTTTAACTCCTTAAAATCAGTGTAATAAAGGAGTGCTTTTATCGTCTCACTTTTATTTGTTGATTTTGCTCCATGTATCTTTCAATGATACGGTGCGGTTGAATACCAGGTGGTCAGGAGTAGAATCTTTGTCCACATTGAAGTAACCGATACGCTGGAACTGCAGATAGTCGAGCGGTTTGGCATCGGCCAGGAATTTTTCTACGTAGCATTCGTTCAGCACTTTCAATGAGTCCGGATTGATCATTTCCTGCATGGCTTCCAGCGGAGAGCATCCTTTGGACTCGCGGATGGCTGCCATTTCATCGCGTGGGTTTTCTACCTTCCACAGGCGGTCGTACAAACGTACTTCTGCTTTCAGGCAGTGGTTGCAGCTTACCCAGTGGAGCGTACCTTTCACCTTGCGGTTAGCTTCCGGCATACCGCTCTTGGTGTTCGGGTCGTACTCTGCATACACTTCCACCACATTTCCGTTTTCGTCTTTCTTGCATCCCGTACATTTTACGATGTAGGCGTTTTTCAGGCGAACTTCCTGTCCCGGAGTCATACGGAAATATTTCTTCGGTGCATCTTCCATGAAGTCATCGCGTTCCATCCACAATTCACGGCTGAATTCAATGGTATGTGTACCGGCGCTCAAATCTTCCGGATTGTTGATGGCTTCCATTTCTTCCACTTGTCCTTCCGGATAGTTGGTCAGAATCAGTTTTACCGGATTCAGAACGGCAGATACACGGGTAGAACGTGCGTTCAGGTCTTCACGAACGGCACTTTCCAGCAAAGCAAAGTCGTTCAGTGCATCGTATGTAGTATATCCGATTTTGTCAATGAATTTGCGGATAGACTCAGGAGAGTATCCACGACGGCGGAAACCGCAGATGGTCGGCATACGTGGGTCGTCCCATCCGTCTACCAGTCCTTCTTTTACCAGTGTCAGCAGGTTACGCTTGCTCATCAGTGTGTAGCTCAGGTTCAGTTTGTTGAACTCATACTGATGCGGGCGGTTGTCGTCCAGGTCTTTTCCGTCTTTCACCCAGTCTACAAACAAATCGTAAAGTGGACGGTGTACCACGAATTCCAGTGTACACAAGGAATGGGTTACTCCTTCAAAGAAGTCGCTCTGTCCGTGTGCGAAGTCATACATCGGGTAAGCCTTCCATTTGTCACCGGTGCGGTGGTGAGGAGTTTTTACCACACGGTAGATAATCGGGTCGCGGAAGTGCATGTTCGGGTTGGCCATGTCAATCTTGGCACGCAGTACCATCTTGCCTTCTTCAATTTCTCCGGCATTCATTTTCTGGAACAGCTCCAGGCTTTCCTCAATCGGGCGGTTACGATAAGGACTTTCCGTTCCCGGCTGGGTAGGAGTACCTTTCTGGGCTGCAATTTCTTCCGAGGTCTGTTCGTCTACATACGCTTTTCCTTCTTTGATAAGACGGATAGCGAAGTCCCAGAGTTGCTGGAAATAGTCGGAAGCATAATATTCATTTCCCCACTGGAAGCCCAGCCACTGGATGTCTTCCTTAATGGCTTCTACATATTCTACATCTTCTTTCGTCGGGTTTGTATCATCGAAGCGCAGGTTACAGGTTCCTCCGTATCGCTGTGCGATTCCGAAGTCCAGACAAATGGCTTTTGCATGTCCGATGTGCAAGTATCCGTTAGGCTCTGGCGGGAAACGGGTTTGAATTCTTCCACCGTTTTTACCTTCCTGCAAGTCTTTCTCTACAATTTGCTCAATGAAATTCAGGCTTTTCTTTTCTGAATTTTCGGTTGTATTTATTTCTGTCATACGGAAACTTTTTGTTTTTTCTTTTAACTCTGCAAAAATAGTAAAAATAATCTCCTTATAGATAATTGGAAAGAATATTTCTTCGGAGCTACATCCTTTTACTTAAATTTGCTTATCTTTGTAGAGCGCGAAGATGTATCTTGTTAATAATGCCAAAGGAAAGAAAATGAAAAAAAAACGCAGAATGTGTTTTATGACATGTTTTTTTATTTGGTTACCTGAAAAAAAGGCCGCATCTTTGTGCCGTTATCCTGAAAACAATCTTTTTACCTTAAAAAAAAAACTAATACCTATTGAAAACTTAAAAAGGCCCTTTGTGAAAAGCGCCTTTTTTTTGCCCTTACATTTGCATTTCAGTTGTGTTTCATCGTGTGATTTTTGTGTGTCGCCGCAGGTTTTCTTTGCGTGTATTCAGAAACTTTCCGTATCTTTGGAGGATATTAATTAAGGTAGAACTATGGCACAACCATTGGCTGAAAGAATGCGTCCGAAGACGCTGGATGAATATATTGGCCAGAAACATCTGGTGGGAGAAGGGGCCGTGTTGCGCAGGATGATTGAAGCGGGGCGGATTTCTTCGTTTATTTTGTGGGGACCGCCGGGAGTCGGAAAGACCACCCTGGCGCAGATTGTAGCGAACCGGCTGGAAGTTCCTTTTTATACGCTGAGTGCGGTTACTTCGGGAGTGAAGGAAGTGCGTGAGGTAATAGAAAAGGCGAAGGCCAACCGTTTCTTTTCTCAGCAAAGTCCGATATTGTTTATTGATGAAATTCACCGTTTCAGTAAGTCACAGCAGGACTCATTGTTAGGAGCGGTCGAAACGGGAGTGGTGACGCTGATAGGTGCCACTACCGAGAATCCGTCGTTCGAGGTAATCCGGCCGTTGCTTTCCCGGTGTCAGTTGTATGTACTCAAGTCACTGGAAAAGGAGGATTTGCTTGAACTGCTTCATCTGGCCTTGACTAAAGACCCGATACTGAAAGAACGGCAGGTGGAGTTGAAGGAAACGGATGCCATGTTGCGCTACTCCGGAGGAGATGCACGTAAGTTACTGAACATTCTGGAACTCGTGATAGAGGCGGATACTGCCAATCCGGTGGTTATTACCGATGAAAAAGTGGTGTCAAGCTTGCAGCAGAATCCTTTGGCTTATGACAAGGAAGGCGAGATGCATTATGATATTGTTTCTGCTTTCATCAAGTCCATTCGTGGCAGTGATCCCGATGGAGCCTTGTACTGGCTGGCCCGTATGGTAGAAGGAGGAGAAGATCCGGCCTTTATAGCCCGGCGTCTGGTAATTTCTGCTTCAGAAGATATTGGTCTAGCCAATCCGAATGCACTGTTGCTGGCCAATGCGGCCTTTGAGGCAGTGATGAAAATAGGGTGGCCGGAAGGGCGTATTCCATTGGCTGAAGCTACGGTGTATCTGGCCACCAGTCCGAAAAGCAATTCGGCTTATGAAGGAATCAATTCGGCATTGGAGCTGGTACGGCAGACGGGAAACCTTCCGGTTCCGCTACATTTGCGCAATGCACCTACCAAACTCATGAAGCAATTTGGGATATGGAAAGGACTATAAGTATGCGCATGCGTATAAGGGAAATTTTGTCAAGCAGGATTTTCTTCCGGAAGAGATTCGTACACAGCGTATCTGGCATGCACAGGATAATCCTTCCGAACAGAAGCTGAAAGAGCGGATGGTGAGCCTGTGGGGTGATCGTTTTAAAGAATAATATGAATATATAGTTTTAAGAAGAAAGATATGAAGATTGTAATATTAGACGGATATACATTGAATCCGGGAGACTTGTCATGGGAACCTTTGAAAGAGTTGGGTGAAGTGACCGTGTATGAACGTACGGCTCCGAAAGATGTCTGTAAGAGAGCAGAAGGAGCTGAAGTGGTGTTTACGAATAAAGTAGTGCTGGATGAGGCTGTGCTTGAAAAGCTTCCTTTACTGAAATATATAGGTGTGCTGGCTACAGGATATAATGTAGCGGATGTGGCGGCTGCGGCCCGAAAGGGGATTGTGGTGACGAACATTCCGGCTTACAGTACCAGTTCGGTAGCTCAGATGGCGTTTGCACACATTCTGAATATTGTGCAGCGTGTGGGATACTATGCTCAGGAAGTAAGTAACGGAAAATGGAGTCGTCAGGCTGATTTTTCTTTCTGGGATGCACCGTTGCATGAACTTGAGGGGAAAAAGATGGGTATTATCGGTTTTGGAAATACGGGACGGGCTACGGCACGTATCGCAGTCGGTTTTGGCCTGGATGTGTATGCTTATACCAGCAAGTCGGCTATGGAACTTCCGGCTGATGTGCATAAGTGTCCTTCAATGGATGAATTGTTCCGCAAGTGTGACATCGTGAGTCTGCATTGTCCGTTGACGGAAACAACCCGTGAACTGGTAGATGCCCGTAAACTGGACTTGATGAAGCCGTCTGCTATTTTGATTAATACCGGTCGGGGAGGCTTGGTAAACGAGCAGGATTTGGCGGATGCACTGAACAGTGGCAAGATTGCTGCTGCGGGTTTGGATGTGCTTTCTTCTGAACCACCTCGTGCAGATAATCCGTTACTGAAAGCACGCAACTGTTTTATCACGCCACATCAGGCGTGGGCTACGAAAGAAGCGCGTGTGCGCCTGATGCAGTTGGCTGTAAATAACCTGAAGGCTTTTCTGGAAGGCAAACCGATAAATGTAGTCAACAACTAAAAGGAAAGGAAGTCATGACGAAAGAAGAACGTATACAGAAAGCTGTTGCGCTGTTCAAGGAAGGATATAATTGCTCACAGTCAGTCGTTGGAGCTTATGCCGATATGTATGGTTTTACCTTCGAGCAGGCATTGCACATGGCTGCCTCGTTTGGAGGAGGTATCGGGCGCATGCGGGAGATATGCGGTGCGGCTTGCGGTATGTTTCTGCTGGCAGGTTTGGAACGTTGTGCCGTGGAAGGGGCAGACAGGGAAGGAAAGGCTGCCAATTATAAATTGGTACAGGAACTGGCTGAAAAGTTTAAGGAAGAATGTGGAACCATCCATTGCAGCGAACTGTTGGGCTTGTCAAAGAAAGAACCTATTGTAGCTACACCCGATGCCCGGACCGCACAGTATTATGCCAAGCGTCCGTGCGCACGAATGGTGGAAACGGCAGCAAGAATTTGGGGCGATTTCTTGGAAAATGAAGGGAAATTGTAATAAGAAGCTGTTTTTTAGGTTGTAAAATGAAAGTTTTCTCTTTTTTCTTCACGTCTTTTCTTGTTTTTTGTTAATTTTGCCGCAGTTTAATGCACGTCAAGTTTAGATGTATAATTATAAAAGCAAAAAGACTATGTTAAAAGAAAAAGCAGGTGTCATTGCCGGACAAATCTGGGAGGCACTGAATGAAACAGAAGGCAAAACTCAGAAACAGCTTAAGAAAGAAGCTAAATTGAAAGCAGACAAGGACTTGTTCCTGGGTTTAGGTTGGTTGTTGAGAGAAGACAAAATTGAGACAAGTGAAGTGGATGGAGAGTTATTTGTGAAACTGAAATAATTCTTAAAGAAAATGGAAAAGTGCGCTGGTTGGAAGTTTTTTTCCGGTCAGCGCACTTTCTTTTTGTGGTGCTCAGGAGTGATAGCATCCTTTGGCTGTATCTTCACATTGCGAGCCTGGGGTTTCAAATTCGATGGTAGAATGGGTAATTCCGTGTTGGGATAACAGCTGTTTAAGTGCATGTTTGGTACATTCAATCTCATTCAGACTGGTAATTACCACGTGAAGGGTAGCGGCATTTTCAGTCGTACTGACAGCCCATACATGCAGGTGATGCCAGCTTTCCACTCCCGGTGTCTGACTGATTTCCTGCTCCAGTTTGTCGAGGTGGATGTGCTCAGGCACAGCGTCCAGTGTAAGGTAGAGACTCTCTTTCAAGAGTTTCCAGGTAGAAATCAGGATAATGAGGGCTATGCCCATTCCGATGAACGCATCGAGTGCATAATAATGGGTCAGGCTGATAAGGATGCCCGAGATGACTACACCGACGGATACCAGTGTATCCATGGCCATGTGCAGAAAAGCTCCTTTGATGTTTAAGTCGTTTTTTTCGTCGGCTCATCAGTAGCAGGGCGGTAGCTCCGTTCACTAATATGCCCGCTCCGGCAGTCCATGAGATGGCTTCACCGGAAACGGCGCCGGGACTATATAATTTATAGATACTTTCAATCAGAATCCCTCCTACAGCAATGAGAAGTATGACGGCATTGGTCAGCGAGACAAGTATGGTACTTTTTTATAGCCGTAGGTGAAATGGCGGTTGCCTTTTCGTGCCGCCATCCGGATGGCAAAGAGTGAAAGCAGTAAGCTGAATATATCACTCAAGTTATGTCCGGCGTCGGAGAGCAGGCCTAAGGAATGGTAGGAAAAACCGATGGCCGCTTCGGCTATTACGAACAACAGGTTCAGGATGATACATACGATGAGTGTGGTACTGACCGATTCGATGGCATGATGGCTGTGCGTGTGTGAATGAGAGTGTGAATGTGACATAGTTGTAGCTGTTTTATTACGAGGCGAATTTACCTCCTTTTTTTGATTTCTTGTATCAGTTATGTAACAATAACAACCGGGGTTGCATAAATAGGTGGGGATAATAGCGGTGTAGAGTGGGGATTCCATGAAAATATGTATCTTTGTGCAGATTAATAAAGTATAGGACATGAAAAAATGTTGTGCCCGCAATGCAAAATTGCAGCGATGTATGTGAAAATGAAGTAGGAGAGCGTCGGTTGGTATATGTGACTTCTGAAGGAGAAGTCGTACCGAAAAAAGAAGATGAATCGCTTGAAGGGTTTGATTTGAACGAGGTCTTTTGCCTGGGGTGTTCCTGGCATGGAAATCCCAAACGATTAGTAAAGTATTAATTTCATTGTTGTTTTTAGTAGTCAATTTAGCTGGAATCTGAGGATTTGGCTATTTATCATGAGGATTAGGATACTTTATTTTGATAAGAAAAAAGAATCGAAATAAGAAAAATATACTTATCTTTGTCTATATTTTTATGCTTTTTTAAAAGAATAAGGATAATTATGGAGAAAGTTATTATTAACTCGTACGAAGAGTTCGAAAAATTGGTAGGCCAGCAGATTGGAGTATCAGAATGGCTTGAAATTCCGCAGGAACGCATCAACCAGTTCGCAGATGCTACATTGGATCACCAGTGGATTCATGTGGATGTAGAGCGTGCCAAAGCGGAAAGTCCTTACAAGAGTACAATTGTACACGGGTATCTTACCTTGTCTTTGTTGCCTTATCTGTGGAATCAGATTATCGAGGTGAACAACTTGAAGATGATGGTGAATTATGGAATGGACAAGATGAAGTTCGGCCAGGCGGTATTGTCAGGTCAGAGTGTACGTCTGGTTGCTGATTTGCACTCATTGGTAAATCTGCGCGGAGTGGCAAAGGCAGAAATCAAATTCTCCATTGAAATTAAAGACCAGAAGAAGAAAGCGTTGGAAGGTATTGCTACTTTCTTGTATTATTTCAACTAATACGCAGCAAAGAATCTGTTCGGAAGTGGACGCAGCAGGAAATGGTTTGCTGCGTACATGCTTCCGGGATTATTCAGAATTTTAAAGAGGTATAGAATCCGCAATAACCGTCACCGGCTATGGGACTGATGGCCAAATCATGTTTCTTGGCAAACGGACGGGTAAAAAGATAGGAACTTCCTACTCCGATGGCCGCACCGGCCGCTACATCCCACCAGTCATGTTTTTTTCCGTATACACGGCTCCAGCTACATAAGTGGAGACTACATAGGCAGGAAGTCCCCATTTCCATCCGTAACGTCGCTGGATGAAAGAGGCAGCTGTAAAAGATACAGAGGTATGCATGGACGGAAATGAATGATTGTCGCTGTGGTCGGGACGTTCTTTTTTAACCGCATATTTCAATGCGTATGTAACTCCTAATGTAGTAATTCCAGCCAACGCGCTGTTTCAGTCCTTGCCAGTCTTTTTCAATAAGTATGGCTGTCAGTCCGGCTACGGGAAGCAGTACGGCACCCACATCGCCGGAAGTACGCACGGCTTTTCGGGGCTGGCTGATTTCAAGCTGTTGTGCCTGTAAAGACACGCTGAGGCAGAGTGCTGCCAAAAAATCATGACAGGTTTCATGACAGGGTAAGAATTTTAGGAATGAATATTATTAATCCGACAATGGCTGCGCTGATAGCCAGAATCAATACGGCACCAGCTGCCAAATCCTTTGTACGTTTGATAGCTTCGTTGTATTCTGGCGAAACTAAATCGGCCAGTGCTTCAATGGAAGAATTGACTGCTTCTGCAGCTAGTACGGAACCAATGGCAAACACGATGGCTATCCATTCTGTGGAAGAAAGTCCAATTAGCCATCCTGCCAGGGTTACACATACTGCGGCGAAACAATGAATCCAGGCATTGTGCTCGCATGTAATCAGCAGACGGATACCGTTTCCAGCAAACTTAAAGCTCCGTAAACGCTTCCGTAAAGTAAATCCTTCGTTCTTCATGCGGCAAATCAAATTTCAACGGTCACTTCCACGGGGCAATGATCCGAGCCGAATATTTCCGTGTGAATCTTCGCTTCTTTCAGCTTGTCGGCAAGGCTGGCTGAGGCCAGAAAGTAGTCAATACGCCACCCTGCATTCTTCTCGCGTGCCTTGAAACGGTAAGACCACCAGGAATAGATGTTGGTTTGTTCGGAATAGAAGTAGCGGAAGGTATCGATGAATCCGGCATCTAACAGCAATTGAAATTTTTCGCGCTCCTGGTCGGTAAAGCCCGCATTCATCCGGTTGGTTTTCGGATTCTTCAGGTCAATTTCCTTGTGGGCTACATTCAGGTCACCGCATACCAGTACGGGTTTGCTCTGGTCTAACTTCTGCAAATAAGCGCGGAAATCATCATCCCAGGTCATGCGATAGTCCAGACGTTTCAGTCCGTCCTGTGAATTCGGTGTGTAGACTGTTACCAGGAAGAACTTTTCCATCTCCAGTGTGATGACACGTCCTTCGTGATCGTGCTCGTCAATTCCCAGACCGTAAGTTACGTGTAGGGGCTGGTGCTTGGTAAAGATGGCAGTACCGGAATATCCTTTCTTCTCGGCATAATTCCAGTAGGAAGTATAGCCTTCAAAAGAGAGGTCAAGCTGTCCTTCCTGCATCTTCGTCTCTTGCAGGCAGAAAAAAATCAGCATCAAGTTTGGGTAAATATGTCTCGGAAACCTTTGTCGCAGCAGGCACGTAGCCCGTTTACGTTCCAGGATATAAGTTTAATCATACAAATTATTTTTCAAATCAAATAAATAAGTCAGACGTCCGCCAATGTAGGAATGGGCAGAACGTGAGAAATAATCTTTTTTACTGTTGTTGTAGAAGTCGCTCAGACCGAAATAGTAACGGGCTTCCAGCAGAAAATGACCAATTCCAGTACGTATTTCCAAACCTCCTCCTCCTACGATTCCGTAGTCAAATTTCCGGTCGGCAAACTTTCCGTATTGTTCATCAGTTCCTTGCGGACGGTTGGTGGTATCCCAGGTCGACGGGTCGCTGTAAAATTCTTTTTCGCCTAAAAGGAAGCCTACCTGCGGACCCAGGTTGATGATGAACCGGGCACCATTTCCTTTGTCTTTCCCGAAAGCCAGATGGGCCAGCAGAGGGACTTCTATGTAGTTCATGGCACGGTGGTAGGTATTGTTACTTCCGTCTTCAATAACTTCCTTCCATCCTCGCTGGGAAAAGTTGATTTCTCCCTGTATACCACAAATCATTTTGAAGTATTTTTCGGAGATATAACGGACTGTAAGACCAAATTCCGGTGCAATGAAGTTCGTCTGCTTGATGCTCGGAGTAAAACTGACAGAGTTTAAGTTTACTCCTCCATTGATTCCCACGGACAGATTATGCCGTTCGTCCTGCAATTGGGCAAACAACGACAAGGGCAGCATACAAAGCAGGCAGCATATAAAAATCAGTTGTCGGTATCTTTTCATTTTATTCAAAATCAAGTTTGATCAATTCGTAATTCTTGGTCAGATGAACAAAAAATACTTTCCGGTTGATAAAGCCCCCCCAATTGTTGACTCTCTCAAATTTGAATCCCGTCTGAATAGGGGTAACCGAAACTTTATCCAGATTTTCTTCGAATTTATTGCCTTGTTGTGACAAACCCTTCAGGAAGAAATATCCCGTATCAAATCCCAGCATGCCGTATTTGGGGAAAGTGTTCGCCATGTCTTTGCTATACCAGCGGCGGTAGCTTTGGGTGAACCGAACAGCTCCGGGAACAGGTTGTTGGTATAGAACGATGAATAGAAATACGTATCCAGTTCATAGAAGCTGGCCAGATGTTCCTGTGTGTAAGTCTGCCATTCCGGATAACCGAACAGGTGCATGTCGAAATGCGGATGTGAACGTAACACATTAGTCAGCTGAGGAAGTATCCGGGTCAGTGCCGAACTACGTCCGGAAGTCGGAATAAAAATATTTTCCCTCAGCGTATCCATGGCTGCAATGATTCTTTCCGGAGCAATTTCGCTGCTTAGCTGAATCTGCTTGAAGTCTACACGGTTGTCTTTCAACTCGCTTTTCAGGCCATTGATGAATTCATTTTTTTCCTTGTCTCCATTAGCCGGATCGACAAATATGATGCGGGCCTTACTGAATTTACGGAGAAAATGGTCATACGCTTCTGAGTAAAAATAAGATTGTGGTGTGTTAATCTGATAGACCATCGGATTATTGAACACCTGGTCCACTTTCGGAGCAAAAGGAACGACCAGTCGTATTTTGTTACGCTCTGCAAAATTTGCCAGTGGTTCGATGTTTGAAGTATGGACAGGTCCGAAGATAATGTCCATATTCTTCATCTCCGGCTTGCTGAGAATATTAGAAATTACATTGGCACTGCCTTTTGTGTCGTAGGTATATAAATCAACCGAAACACCCTGACGTTTCAAACTGTCTACGGCAATCAGGAAGCCTTCGTAATATTCCACCATGCGGGTCTGTTCTTCAGGTTTGATACTTCCGGAAGCTGTGAACGGAAGCATCACGGCTGCCTGAATGGTTCGCAGAGATTTAGAAGCTGTTTTGCTTTGCTTGAACAGTTCTTCATTGGATGGTGTTTGAACCATTGTGGGAGTAGGCGTTGCTGCAGGCTGGCTGCTCTTAGGGTAAGGAATAAAGATGAACATACCTTTTTTCAGCTTCCCGTTTTTCAATTCCGGATTCAGCGCCAGCAAATCTTCTTGTGTAATTCCATACTCCTGACAGATGCTGAAGATAGTTTCCTTTCGTTCCACTTTATGCATTTCTTTCCATCCTTTCTGGGTAGTAGAAGGAGTGGAAGATTGAGCTGGAGCGAGGGGAGTGACCGGAGCCGTCACACTTTCTGTAGGGATTGAGATTACCTGTCCCACGCGGAAATTGCTGGCACTCAGACCAGGGTTGGCATCGCAGATAGCCTGTGCGCTGATATTGTATTTCACCGTCAGCTGGTAAAGCGTTTCTCCAGCCTGTATGGTATGGAATCTTCCGTTCTTGCTGGAAGAAGAGGAATTCGCCTGGGGAATTTTCAATGCTTCTCCCACCCGGATTTGCTTGTCGCTTCCCGGATTCAAACGTACAATGTCGTCAATGGACACATGGTACATGTTTGCAATGGAGTAAAGACTCTGTCCTCTGCTTACTGTATGTAGAAAATAATTGTTTCCGTTCTGTGCGAAGGTAGTTATTCCGGCGTTTCCTAAAGTCAAAGCCAGCGAAAGGCAAACTATCTGAAAGAATCTCATGGTTATTATGGATTTGTTGAGTGGCAAAAAGTACAAAAAAAAAATTGCATTGTCGAATGAAAATGGAAAAGTAAATATCTCTATCTTTGATTCTCGAAGATAGGATGCGGCTCGGCATAGCCAAATCTGAAAACTTTGTTTTCCGTTTGTCTCTGTTCTCACCTTTCACTATCTTTGCAAAGATATCATTGAAGGATAATGTATGACTGAAGGAACAGAAACGATTTGTGTACAAGGAGCTCGGGTACACAACCTGAAAAATATAGATGTGGAAATCCCTCGTGACAGCTTGACGGTGATTACCGGATTGAGCGGAAGCGGAAAGTCTTCTCTGGCATTTGATACGCTGTTTGTAGAAGGACAGCGCCGTTATATTGAGACCTTCTCTGCCTATGCCCGTAACTTTTTGGGAGGGATGGAACGGCCGGATGTGGACAAGATTACAGGATTGAGTCCGGTGATTTCCATCGAACAGAAGACGACGAACAAGAATCCGCGTTCTACCGTGGGAACAACCACCGAGATTTATGATTATCTGCGACTGCTGTTTGCCCGTGCGGGTACGGCTTATTCCTATCTTTCGGGTGAGAAGATGGTGAAATATACCGAAGAACAGATCCTGGATTTGATACACCGTGACTACAAAGGAAAACGCATTTATATCCTGGCACCTCTGGTGCGTACGCGTAAGGGACATTACAAGGAATTGTTCGAGCAGGTACGTAAGAAGGGCTATCTCTATGTACGTGTAGATGGAGAAGTGAAGGAAATTGTACACGGCATGAAGCTGGACCGTTACAAGAATCACGACATAGAGGTGGTGATTGACAAGATGGTGGTCACTGAAAAGGAAGAAAGTCGCTTGAAGCAGAGCGTAGCTACAGCCATGCAGCAGGGTGACGGATTGTTGATGATACTGGATGCGCAGACGGAAAGTGTGCGTCACTATAGCAAACGCCTGATGTGTCCGGTGACGGGACTTTCTTACAAGGAGCCGGCACCGCATAACTTCTCATTCAACTCTCCGCAGGGGGCCTGCCCGCGTTGTAAGGGACTGGGATATGTCAATTTGATTGATGTGGACAAGGTAATTCCGGACCGTTCGCTTTCGGTGTATGAAGGAGCTGTGGCTCCGTTGGGGAAATACAAGAATGTGATGATATTCTGGCAGCTGGAGGCGTTACTTGAACGATATGAAGCTACGTTGAAGACACCGGTGAGTGAGTTGCCGGAAGATGCCATCAATGAGATTCTGTATGGATGCGATGAGCGCCTGAAAATCAAGAGCACCCTGATTCATGCCACTTCCGATTACTTTATTTTATACGAGGGCATCGTGAAATACATTCAGATGATGCAGGAAAAGGAAGCTTCTGCCACCGCACAGAAATGGGCAGAACAGTTTGCCAAGACGGATGTGTGTCCCGATTGTAAAGGGGCACGTCTGAATAAGGAAGCCTTGCATTTCCGCATTCACGATAAGAATATCTATGAATTGGCCACGATGGACATCAGTGAGTTGTATGACTGGGTGTGCCATGTGGAAGACTTTCTGGAAGACAAGCAACGCCTGATAGCGACGGAAATCCTGAAAGAAATACGTACCCGATTGAAATTCCTGCTGGATGTGGGACTGGACTATCTGTCGTTGAACCGTTCATCAGTCACACTTTCGGGAGGGGAAAGTCAGCGTATCCGTCTGGCTACGCAGATTGGTTCTCAGCTGGTGAATGTGTTGTATATTCTGGATGAACCCAGTATCGGACTGCATCAGCGTGACAATATCCGGTTGATTAACTCCTTGAAAGAACTGCGTGATTTGGGAAATACCGTTATCGTAGTGGAACATGACAAGGACATGATGCTGGCTGCGGATTACGTGGTGGATATGGGACCGAAAGCCGGTCGCTTAGGTGGTGAAGTCGTTTTCTCCGGTACACCGGAAGAAATGATGAAGACCAACACCCTGACATCGCAGTACTTAAATGGAAAAATGAGTATCGAGGTTCCGGCAGAACGAAGAAAAGGCAACGGGCATTCCCTTGTGTTGAAGGGGGCGCGTGGAAACAACCTGAAAGGCGATGATGTGGAGTTTCCATTGGGAAAACTTATCTGTGTGACCGGAGTATCCGGTAGCGGAAAGTCGACTTTGATAAATGATACCCTGCAACCGATTCTTTCCCAGCACTTCTACCGTTCGCTGCAAGATCCTTTGCCGTATGACAGCATTGAAGGGCTGGAATACATTGACAAGGTGGTGAACGTAGACCAGTCGCCGTTAGGTAGAACCCCGCGTTCGAATCCGGCTACCTATACCGGAGTCTTTTCCGACATACGTAACTTGTTTGTCGGTCTTCCGGAAGCCAAGATTCGCGGCTATAAGGCAGGTCGTTTCTCTTTCAACGTGTCAGGCGGTCGCTGTGAAGCATGTGGAGGAAACGGTTACAAGACCATTGAAATGAACTTCCTTCCCGATGTGCTGGTGCCGTGTGAAGTCTGTCACGGAAAGCGTTATAACCGTGAAACGTTGGAAGTGCGCTATAAAGGTAAGTCTATTGCCGATGTGCTGGACATGACTATCAACCGGGCAGTGGAATTCTTTGAAAACGTGCCGCAGATACTGAACAAAATCAAGGTGCTGCAGGAGGTGGGATTAGGATACATCAAGTTGGGACAGCCTTCTACTACTTTGTCGGGAGGAGAGAGCCAGCGTGTGAAACTGGCTACTGAACTGGCTAAAAGGGATACCGGAAAGACTATCTATATATTGGATGAACCGACCACCGGACTGCATTTTGAAGACATTCGAGTACTGATGAATGTGCTGAACCGTCTGGTAGAAAAAGGAAATACCGTCATTGTCATAGAGCACAACCTGGATGTCATTAAGATGGCAGACTATATTATCGATATGGGACCGGAAGGCGGAAAGGCCGGAGGACAGTTGCTGGTATGCGGTACACCGGAAGAAGTGGCCCAGTCGGGTAAAGGATATACATCCGGATTTTTAAAAGAAGAACTGAAAGGAGTAACAAAATAATGGCAAAAGACAAGATTGCAAAAACCAATGCGGCCCGTTTGCTGGACCGGGATAAGGTGAAATATGAACTGGTTCCTTACGAGGTAGATGAAAATGATTTAAGTTGCGTACACGTAGCCGCTACTTTAGGAGAAAACATCGAACAGGTATTCAAAACGTTGGTACTTCAAGGAGATAAATCGGGTTACTTTGTCTGTGTGATTCCCGGTGAGCACGAAATCGACCTGAAGCTGGCAGCCAAGATTTCAGGCAACAAGAAATGCGACCTGATACCGATGAAAGAACTGCTTCCGCTGACGGGATACATTCGTGGAGGATGCTCTCCGATAGGGATGAAGAAGCATTTCCCTACATATATTCATCACACATGCAATGATTTTCCTTACATTTACGTAAGTGCAGGAGTGAGAGGCTTGCAGGTGAAACTGGCTCCAGCTGATTTAATCAAGGTGAGTCAGGCTGAGGTTTGTACTTTATTTTAACTTGATAGAAAAAGAATTTATAATTTATGGGATACGGAAAATGGATTGGGGGAATCATGGGTTTCATGACCATGGGACCTCTTGGAGCCTTGGCAGGATTTGCCATCGGTTCTTTGTTTGATAAAAGCGTGACAGCACAAGAGGAAATGGACGGTGGCTATGGAAGCACGGCACAAGAAGATGTGTACACAGGACAGCGTAACAGTTTTTTGTTCTCCATGCTAGTCATGGCTTCGTATATCATTCGTGCCGACGGACGCATCATGCACAGTGAGATGGAGTTTGTGCGTCAGTTCTTGCGCGTGAATTTCGGAGAGGCTTCTGTCAGTGAAGGAGAGCGTATTTTGCTGAATCTGTTTGAACAGCGTAAGCGCATGGAGCAGAATGACCCTTCTGCCTTTCGTCGTACCATTCGGGAGTGTGGGGCACAGATTGCTGCCAATCTGACGTATGAACAACGTTTGCAGTTGCTCGATTTTCTGGTGAAGATAGCACAGAGTGACGGAAATGTTTGTGCGGCAGAAGTGGATGCCTTAAAGGAAGTGGCTCAGTCTATGCAGTTGTCCATGCAGGAAGTCGATTCTATGTTGAACCTGAGAGGCGATTCGCTGGAAGATGCCTACAAGGTGTTGGAAATCGAACCTACAGCCTCAGATGAGGAAGTCCGTAAGGCATATCGTAACCTGGTACTGAAACATCATCCTGACCGTGTGGCTACATTGGGCGAAGACATCCGGAAAGCTGCCGAAGAAAAGCTGCAACGCATCAATGATGCCAAGGAGCGTATTTTCAAGGCAAGAGGAATGAAATAAATAGCATAAGGGCCTGCTTCGTTTTTTACGTTGCAGGCTTTTATTGTGTCTCTTTTACTGCTTTGATACACAGTGTTATATGTTCTGCGAGTACTTCCTAAGAAGTATTGCAGTACTTCCTTGGCAGTACTCCAGTACTTTCGGGGAAGTACTGAAGTACTCCTTAGAAAGTACTGGCTAATCGAACCAGTTGAATCCCTCTTCCTTTAAATCGAAGTCCAGATTTTCTGTGACTCCTGCCTGTTTCAGGGCCTTGCGAATGATTTCTTGTTCTTGGAGATTCAGTTTTCTGTCTCCTCTTCTTCTTTCAAAGTAAGGATTTCGTCCGAAGCGTGCAATCAGAAAATTCATAAACTTCTGGTATTGTTCGGGATACATTCGCTTTTTCATTTGTGTGAAGCCACGCATGTAGGTTACGGGAGCTGCATCACGGTAATACGGGCATGAATGGTCTTTAGTGCATCGGGTAGGATTGGCCAGATGTAGAAAAGCTTCTCGTTCCAGTAATACCGGATAAGCCAGTTGACGAAGACAGGTGGAACCGCAAGTGCAATCTGTATGTACGCATACGGAAAAATTGGCCGGAGCCTCTTTGTAAAGATTCTTTTTCATAAACGTGTTTTTTATGTTTGATTGATTAAATGTCATTTTTGAGTGTTTTCGACTTCCCGAACCATTTGTCAATGAGCAGAGCCAATGCTCCATCACCAGTTACATTACAAGCAGTGCCGAAACTGTCCATGGCAATGTATAGAGCAATCATCAGTGCCTGTGCATTCTCATCGAATCCCAGCATGGACGACAGAATACCGAGCGAAGCCATGATGGCACCTCCCGGAACGCCCGGCGCAGCTACCATTGTCACTCCTAACATAAAGATGAATCCGGCGAACATCTGGAAATCGTAGGGAATGTCCTGCATCATCATCAAGGCCAGGGCGCAGGCCACAATCTTCATGGTACTTCCGGACAGATGGATGGTGGCACACAGAGGGATGACAAATCCGGCGATACCTTCATTCACTCCGTTTTGTATAGTCTGTTTCAGGGTGACGGGAATCGTAGCGGCCGATGACTGTGTACCTAATGCCGTAAAGTAGGCCGGCATCATTCTTCCTAACAGGCGGAACGGATTCTTGCCCACGAACATTCCGGCGATGCAGTATTGGAATATCAGCAGGAAAATATGCAGAAGGAAGATGATTCCGATAATCTTGACAAAGACAGCCAGCACGTGGAATACCTGTCCGGAGTGAGTCATGTTGAAGAAGATTCCGAAGATGTAAATCGGAAGCAAGGGAAGTATGACAGCCTGTATGGTCTTGACAATGATTTCCTTGAAGTCGTTGCACGCATTTTTCAAGTAATTTGTATCCAGGTGTGCCAATCCCAGTCCGACAGTAAATGCCATGACGAGGGCGGTCATTACGTTGAGAGGTTCCGGAATAGCTACCGTAAAGAAAGGGGTAACACCTTTGGCCTCACTGATTTCGGATAAAGGAATATTTCGGGTAATAAGGTCAGGAAAGAAGGTTTCTCCTACACCGAATGAAAGAAAACCGGAGAACAGTGTGGCCCCGTAAGCCAGAAGTACAGTGGCTACCAGCATCTTCCCGGCACCTTTTCCAATATCGGCAATGGCGGGAGTAACCAGTCCGACGATAATAAGCGGAATGATAAAATTCAGAAACTGGCTGAACAATGCGTTAAATGTCACGAACACGCGTACGGGAAGTTCCGGTGAAACCGTTCCGGCAGCAATACCCAGTGCGATGGCAATCAGAATTTGTGGCAGGAGGCCTAGTTTAATCTTTTTCATATCGTTGACCTTTTGGAGCAAAGATAGTATAATAATCCTGAATAAATGATACACCCTTCCTGGAGAAATGATTACTTTTGTACCCGTGAAAAAATAATTTAACGAAATTATGGAATCGACTCAAAAGAAGATTAACAAAGTAGAGCTTCGAAACTTGCAGATTGAAGACTACGCACAGCTTGCCCAGTCGTTTACCCGCGTATATGCAGATAAAGATGTGTTCTGGACACACGAACAAATTGAGAAACTAATCAGTATTTTTCCCGAAGGACAGATTGTAACGGTTGTAGATGATAAGATAGTGGGGTGTGCACTTTCCATTATCGTAGATTACGATATGGTGAAAGGTGATCATACCTATGCCAAGGTGACCGGAAATGAAACTTTCAATACGCACAATCCGAAAGGTAATATTTTGTATGGTATTGAGGTATTTATTCATCCGGAATATCGTGGATTACGTTTGGCACGTCGTATGTATGAGTATCGCAAGGAGCTGTGTGAAAAGTTGAACCTGAAAGCCATCATGTTTGGTGGCCGAATTCCCAACTATTACAAATATGCAGACCAGATGCGTCCGAAGGAGTATATAGAGAAAGTCCGTTCGCGTGAAATCTATGACCCGGTACTGACTTTCCAGCTCTCCAATGACTTTCATGTTCGCAGAGTGATGCGTAATTACCTTCCGAACGACGAGGAGTCAAAGCACTGTGCAACCTTGCTTCAATGGGATAATATTTATTATCAGCCGCCTACAGACTCGTTTGTGGACAAAAAGACAACGGTGAGAGTCGGACTGGTGCAATGGCAGATGCGTTCATATCAGACGCTGGATGATGTGTTTGAGCAGGTTGAGTTTTTTATCGATGCCGTATCGGGCTACAAGAGCGATTTCGTGCTGTTCCCTGAATATTTTAATGCACCGCTGATGGCAAAATTCAATCACATGGGTGAGGCTCAGTCAATCCGTGCATTGGCACAGTACACGGAGGAAATCAGAGACCGCTTCATAAATCTGGCCATCAAGCACAACATCAACATCATTACCGGTAGTATGCCTTATGTGAAGGAAGATGGTGGACTTTATAATGTAGGCTTCCTTTGCCGTCGTGACGGAACATACGAGATGTACGAAAAGATTCATGTCACTCCCGATGAAGTAAAGAGCTGGGGATTGAGTGGTGGAAAAAGAGTACAGACTTTTGAAACCGACTGTGCTAAAATCGGTGTGTTGATATGCTATGACGTGGAATTCCCGGAACTGTCTCGTCTGATGGCAGATCAGGGCATGCAAATTCTGTTTGTTCCGTTCCTGACCGATACGCAGAACGGATATTCACGTGTACGTGTATGTGCGCAGGCACGTGCCATCGAAAACGAATGTTTTGTGGTTATTGCCGGAAGTGTGGGTAACCTTCCTCGTGTGCATAACATGGACATCCAGTATGCGCAGTCGGGAGTCTTTACTCCTTGTGACTTTGCCTTCCCGACCGACGGAAAACGTGCGGAAGCTACTCCGAATACGGAAATGATTCTGGTTTCAGATATTGACCTGGATTTGCTGAATGCACTTCATACTTACGGAAGCGTACGTAATCTGCGCGACCGTCGTAACGACTTGTATGAACTTCGTATGAAGAAGAATGCGTTGGAGAATAATTGAAGAGTAAAAATAAAAGGCATAAAAATCCCCGGGTTGCATTGAACGACCCGGATTTTTTATGCTTACTCTTTGTATAAATCTTCATGATAATCAAACAGCCATTCCGCATCGGCCAATAGAGGATGGTGTTTGTCTTTTTCTGAAAGGATGACCTTCTCCGTAGGAATTCTCCAGTCAATTTTCAGTGCCGGATCGTTCCAGGCAATGGCTCCCTCGCTTTGAGGTGCATAGAAATTATCGCATTTGTACTGGAAAATAACCTCGTCACTCAATACGCTGAATCCGTGAGCAAATCCGCGCGGAATGAAAAACTGGCGGTGGTTGTCTTCTGTCAGTTCCACGGCTACGTGCTGTCCGAATGTCGGAGAACCTTTCCGTATATCTACTGCTACATCCAGTACGGCTCCTTTAATAACCCTTACCAGTTTGCTTTGTGCAAAGGGTGGTTTCTGGAAATGCAGTCCACGCAATACTCCGTAACTGGATTTACTTTCATTGTCTTGTACAAAATGAATGGTGCGTACCTGCTTGTCAAAATCTCTTTGGGAAAAAGATTCAAAAAAGTAACCTCTCTCATCTTTAAACAGGCGAGGCTCAATGATGACCACTCCTTCAATCTCTGTTTTTATTACTTCCATTTTTATATGATGAAAATCATTTATTGGTTGTTCTTTTGCAACTCGTCAATTACCTTCAATAGATATTGGCCGTACTGGTTCTTCAGCATCGGTTGAGCCAGTTCACGCATCTTTTCAGGGGTAATCCATCCTTTTCGTAGGGCAATGCCTTCCAGGCAGGCAACTTTCAAACCCTGGCGTTTTTCGATGACTTCGATATAAGTGGATGCTTCAGCCAATGAATCGTGTGTACCGGTATCCAGCCAGGCAAATCCTCGGCCTAAAGTTTGCACTTTTAGTTCACCGTCGGCCAGGAAACGCTGGTTAACGGTGGTAATTTCCAGTTCTCCGCGTGCGGAGGGTTTGATTTGTTTGGCTACTTCTACGACCTTGTTAGGATAGAAATAAAGTCCCGTTACGGCATAGTTTGATTTAGGATGCTGTGGCTTCTCTTCAATGGAGAGACAGTTTCCTTCTTTGTCGAATTCTGCCACTCCGTAACGTTCCGGGTCACTTACCCAGTAACCGAATACGGTAGCTTTTCCTTCTTCTTCGGCCATGCGTACTGCTTCTTTCAGCATGACGGTAAAGCTGTTGCCATGGAAAATATTATCTCCTAATACCAGACAGGCCGCATCATTGCCGATAAACTTTTCTCCAATAAGAAAAGCCTGTGCCAAACCGTCGGGGGAAGGTTGTTCTGCATATTCAAAGTGTACTCCGAAATCACTTCCATCGCCTAACAGTCTGCGGAATCCCGGCAAATCATAGGGAGTGGAAATAATCAGGATGTCACGTATTCCTGCTAACATCAGGACGGATATGGGATAATAAATCATGGGTTTGTCGAAAACAGGAAGAAGTTGTTTGGAAACTCCTTTTGTAATGGGGTAGAGGCGGGTGCCTGAACCTCCGGCAAGAACAATACCTTTCATTTCTGTTGTATTTAAGTTGGTTTTCTGCAAAGAAAGCCGTTTTTGTGAGAACTCAAAGATAAGAGGAGGTAAAAGGGGGTAAAAAAGTCGTTTTTGTAAAGAAAAATGCAATTTCCTTTCTTCAGGTATTGCAGGTTTAAAAAAATAGTTGTACCTTTGCA
>ENA-OPZN01000124-OPZN01000124.1-human-gut-metagenome-genome-assembly--contig:-NODE-124-length-30084-cov-5.448142_pt1 | contig 30084 bp, 32 predicted proteins | sample MGYA00242483_ERZ504503 | MGnify/ENA primary metagenome ERZ504503 (study PRJEB26092, sample SAMD00036285) | human gut metagenome | host: Homo sapiens | study: EMG produced TPA metagenomics assembly of... | reverse complement strand
TTCAGGGCTGCTAGCCTACGATCTCCCCTCAGTCGCCTACGACGACCACGCTCCCCTGCGGACGGGACTCCTTTGCTTCTCCTTCACGGCTCGGCCCATCAGAGGGAGCTACTGTTGGAGGTTACGTTCGTAGCGTGGACGGTTGTTCGTCCACGATGTGGACGGCTTGATGAACGTAATGCCACACATCCGCGTAATGCGACCAATAGTGCACAACGTTCGCGAAACGCCCGGGAAAACCTTGCAGCAGTAGGGATTTCAGGAGACTCGCCGGTATAATATTGACATTGTCTAGACGCAGGCAAATAATCACTCTTCAGTCATTCGGAGCCGAATGCCCAGCGCAGACTCCGTGTCCATGCCCGGCAGACTCCACACCGAGGAGACAAAAAAAAGACGAAAGTAACGAGCACGTCACATTTGCCTGCCCGGTGGGTTTAAACTGACACCTGACATTGAAGAAGCAGGAGGCGTGATATGGTCGGTTCGCTCAGCGCAGGATTGCTGTTGGCTGACGAGGCAGGCGCTCATCTGCCCTCGGTTGATCGACCTTCCTTCCCCCGGAGATTCTGGTTCCAGGGAACTCCGTTTGCCATCAACCGCATTATTTTGATTCGTATCGTGGCAACCATCGTGCTGTTGGTGGTGCTCGGCGTGACCGCAAAGCGCGCCAAGCTCATCCCCGGCCGTTGGCAGGGCGTAGTCGAGTACGGTCTCGACTTCGTGCGCGACAAGGTCGTGTATGACGTGATGGGTGAGGCCCGTGGCAAGCGCTACGTGCCGATGATCACCACCCTGTTCTTCACGATCTTCATTTTCAACCTGTGCGGCATCATTCCAGGTATGAACATGGCGGCCAACGCCACGGTGGTCATGCCGCTCGTGTTCGCTGTCTGGACACTGATCCAGTACTGGATCGCCGCCATCCGCTCGCAGGGCCTCGGCCACTATCTGCGCCACGAGCTGTTCACCCCCGGTGTGCCGTGGCCGGTCTATTTCCTGCTGGCTCCGATCAACCTGCTTGAGCTGTTGATCATCCGCCCGGCCTCCCTGACCATCCGTCTGTTCGCCAACATGGTTTCCGGCCACCTTATGGTCGCCACCTGCCTGGCGTTCGCACAGTTCTGGATGGTTGACGCGGCCAACAAGCTGCAGGGCATCCCGGTGGGTGCGCTGTGGTTCGCCGGTGGTTTCGCCATGACCTGCTTCGAGGCGTTCGTCGCCTTCCTGCAAGCCTACGTCTTCGCGATTCTTTCCACCGTGTACATCAACCTGAGCTTCCCGGAAGAGTGACGGGCGACTAACCCGCCGCTTCCGGTCCCCGGTCTGGGAAAATCGCAGACCGACCAAACCCCAAGATTTATAACGTCGCCAAGTACGTTAGAAAGGAAACACAATGGATATCATCACCCTCGCAGAGGTCGCCGGCACCTGTCCGTCATCGGTTACGGTATCGGTACTCTTGGCCCTGGCATTGGTCTGGGCATCCTCTTCGGCAAGGCCATGGAATCCACCGCTCGTCAGCCTGAGATGTCCGGCAAGATCCAGACCATCATGTTCATCGGCCTGGCTCTGGTCGAGGTGCTGGCACTGATCGGCTTCGTCGCCGCCCTGATCATCTGATCTGCGCAGATCAACAGACGAAAACCGATTATGTCCATCACTGAAAGGAGGGCTTGATGACACAAGCAGCAAGCGGGATTGACCTGTTCATTCCTGAGGTTTATGACATCGTATGGTCGCTGATCATTCTTGTCATCGTTGCGGTGTTCTTCTACAAGTTCTTCATGCCGAAGTTCAATGCGATCTTCGACGAGCGCGCCGCCAAGATTCAGGGCAACATCGCCAAGGCGGAGCAGGCTAGGAAGGACGCCGACGAGGCCAAGGCCAAGTATGAGGCCCAGCTGAGCACCGCCCGTGTGGACGCCGCCAAGATTCGCGACGACGCCCGTGCGGAAGCGTCCCACATCATCGCCGACGCTCGTTCCCGCGCCGAGTCCGATGCGGCCCAGATCACCGCATCCGCACAGCGCTCGATCGAATCCCAGCACCAGCAGGCCATCGTCTCGCTCAAGGGCGAGGTCGGCGCACTTGCCACCGCCCTGGCCGGCAAGATCCTCGGTGCCAAGCTGGAAGACAGCGACGTGCAGTCCTCGATGATCGATTCGATGATCGACGACCTGGGCGCCAAGAAGTGACCGTGACCATCCGTAACCAGAAAGGGAGGTGACCATGCGAGGAGAGGCATCACGTATTGCAGACCGCGAGTCGCGTGATTCGCTGGCCCCGAAACTGCGCGACACCCGTGAGGACGCGTGGCGGATCGGCAACGAACTGTTCACGATCACCAAGGTGCTCGATGACAGCATTCAGCTGGAGCGCGCACTGACCGACCCGTCCCGCCCGGTTGCCGACAAGGTGGCCGTCCTGAAGGAACTGCTCGGTGACAACGCGCATCCGATGACCATGGAGATCATGACTGACTTGGTCTCCCGCCGTTGGAGCCGTGCGCGCGACATCGCCAACGCAGTGGAAGACTTCGGCGTGGACGCCATGATGTACTACGCGGACGCCACTGACGCCACGCTGCAGGTATCCATCGAGCTGTCCGAGCTGCATTCCGCACTGCTGAACCTGCCGGTCGTACGCGCCAAGCTGTACGACTACCAGGCCACCAGCGAGGCCCGTGTGAAGCTGTTCCGCGAGGTGTTCTCTGGCAAGACCCTGAACAAGGTCACCATGAGGCTCGCCGAACACGCCACTTGCAACCTGCGCCGCCGCCGCTACTTGGAGACCATCCAGTGGCTGATCAACAAGTTCTCCCGCCACATGGGCGAGTCGATGGTCACCGTGACCACCGCCACCCCGCTGAAGAAGGAGCAGATCAAGCGACTGGTCGAGGTCTACTCCGCCAAGGTGGGCCGTCAGGTGCACATCAACTCGGTGGTCGACCCGACCGTGCTGGGTGGCATGCGCATCCAGGTGGGCGACGAAGTCACGGACAACACCGTGGTCGCACAGCTGCAGAACCTGCATCGCAAGGTGCAGACGGAGGCGACTCCGGCCTGACCGGCCGAGCCAATCCGTCCAACACCACACACAAGCAAAGACTTGACTGAACAATAACCAATAGAAGGAGTGATCATGGCAGAACTGACCATCGATCCCGCCTCGATTCGCAAGGCCCTCGACGACTTCGTGTCGTCGTACAAGCCGAGCGACACCCCCACCCAGGAAGTGGGCTATGTCGCCACGGCCGGTGACGGCATTGCACACGTGACGGGATTGCCTGGTTGCATGGCCAATGAGCTGCTGACGTTCGAAGACGGCACGCTCGGCCTGGCGTTCAACCTTGACGCCCGTGAGATCGGCGTGGTGATCCTCGGCGATTTCGCTGGAATTGAGGAAGGCCAGGAAGTGCGACGCACCGGCGAAGTGCTCTCCGTGCCCGTCGGCGACGGCTATCTCGGCCGCGTCGTGGACCCGCTGGGCAAGCCGCTCGACGGCCTCGGCGAGATCCAGGGCATTGAGGGTCGTCGTATCCTCGAAGCCCAGGCCCCCGACGTGATGCACCGCCACCCGGTCGACGAGCCGCTGTCCACCGGCCTCAAGGCCATCGACGCGATGACCCCGATCGGTCGCGGCCAGCGCCAGCTCATCATCGGCGACCGCCAGACCGGTAAGACCGCCATCGCGATCGATACCATCATCAACCAGAAGGCCAACTGGGAATCCGGCGACCCGAAGAAGCAGGTCCGCTGCATCTACGTGGCCATCGGCCAGAAGGGCTCCACCATCGCCTCGGTGAAGCAGAGCCTGGAAGACGCCGGTGCCATGGAGTACACCACCATCGTGGCCTCCCCGGCAGCCGATTCCGCTGGCTTCAAGTACATCGCCCCGTACACCGGCTCGGCCATCGGCCAGCACTGGATGTACAACGGCAAGCATGTGCTCATCGTCTTCGATGACTTGTCCAAGCAGGCAGAGGCCTATCGTTCGATTTCCCTGCTGCTGCGCCGCCCGCCGGGGCGTGAAGCCTACCCGGGTGATGTGTTCTACCTGCACTCCCGCCTGCTCGAACGTTGCGCCAAGGTCTCCGATGACCTGGGCGGCGGTTCGATGACGGGTCTGCCGATCGTCGAGACCAAGGCGAACGATGTGTCCGCCTACATCCCGACCAACGTGATCTCCATCACTGACGGCCAGATCTTCCTGCAGTCCGATCTGTTCAACGCCAACCAGCGCCCCGCCGTGGACGTCGGTATCTCCGTCTCTCGAGTCGGTGGCGCCGCACAGACCAAGGCTCTGAAGAAGGTCTCCGGTACGCTGAAGATCTCCCTGGCACAGTACCGTTCGCTGGAATCCTTCGCCATGTTCGCCTCCGATCTGGATGCGGCTTCCAAGGCCCAGCTGACCCGTGGTGCCCACCTGACCGAGCTGTTGAAGCAGCCGCAGTTCCACCCGTACTCGCCGGAACAGGAAGTCGTGTCCGTATGGACCGGCACCCACGGCAAGCTCGACGACCTCGACCTGAAGGACGTCCTTCCGTTCGAGCAGGGACTGCTGGACTACATCGACCACAACACCGATATCCTCAAGACCATTCGCGAGACCGAGGAATTCACCGCCGACACCGAGGCTGCCCTCGATAAGGCCGTGGACGAGTTCCGTTCGACGTTCGTCTCTTCCGCCGGCAAGCCGCTGGTCGAGAAGAACGCCGGCGTTGACAAGGCCGCGCCGGTCGATCAGGAAAAGATCGTGGCGGGAGAAAAGTAAGCCATGGGCTCGCAACTCGCATTGAAATCACGCATCCGCTCCACCGAGTCGTTGGCGAAGATCTTCAACGCTCAGGAGATGATCGCGTCTTCGCATATCGCCAAGGCCCGTGATGTGGCCCTGAACGCGAAGCCGTACACCGATGCGATTTTCGATGCCGTGCAAGCGTTGGTGGCCCACACCCATATCACGCATCCGATCGCGGTGAAGGACGAGAAGAACCCGCGCGTGGCTGTTCTCGCCCTCACCTCGGATCGTGGTATGGCCGGCCCGTACACCTCTTCGATTATCCGTGAAACGGAGTCGCTGCTGTCCCGCCTCGATGCGGCAGGCAAGCAGCCGGAGCTGTTCGTGTACGGGCGTCGCGGTTCGACGTACTACAAGTACCGTAATCGTGACATCGCGGCGACGTGGGAAGGCGACACCGACCAGCCCGGCGTGGAAATTGCTGAAACGATCTCCAACACCTTGATGGACGCCTACATGAAGCCGGCTGAGAAGGGTGGAGTTTCCGAACTCTACATCGTCTACACCGAGTTCATCAACATGGTGGTGCAGAAGGTGCGCGTGCTGCGCATGCTGCCGATCGAAATCGTGGAAAACGAGACCAAGGTGCCCGATCCTGATGAAGAGGCACCGGCTACTGCGGATGTCGCTCCGCTGTACACTTTCGAGCCCAGCATCGAAAGGTACTGGACGCGATTCTGCCGAAGTACATTCAGTCCCGTATCCACGAGTGCCTGCTGACCGCGGCCGCGTCGGAAACCGCAAGCCGCCAGAACGCCATGCACACGGCAACCGACAACGCACGAAACCTGATCGACGACCTTACGCGCAAGCTCAACGCTTCCCGCCAGGCCTCGATCACCCAGGAACTTACCGAAATCATCGGCAGCGCTGACGCGCTGACCAAGAAGGAAGAGTAGGAACGCATATGGCTGACAACCAGACCACTGCGGCCGAGCCTACCAACGGTCGCGTCACCCGCGTCCAGGGCTCGGTTATCGACGTTGAATTCCCGGTGGGTCATCTGCCCGACATCTACAACGCCCTGAAAGTAACGATCGTCAACACCGGCGCCAAGGAAGAAGGCGAGGCGAAGGAGACCGAGATCACCCTCGAGGTCGAACAGCACCTCGGTGATTCCACGGTCCGTTGCGTCGCTCTGAAGCCCACCGACGGCCTGGTTCGTGGTGCCTCCGTCTCCGACACCGGTGCCCCGATCTCCGTGCCGGTCGGCGACGTGACCAAGGGCCACGTCTTCGACGTGTCCGGCAACATCCTCAACAAGAAGCCGGATGAGACCATCACCGTCTCCGAGCGTTGGCCTATCCACCGCAACCCGCCGGCCTTCGATCAGCTGGAGTCCAAGACCCAGATGTTCGAAACAGGCATCAAGGTCATCGATCTGCTGACCCCGTACGTGCAGGGCGGCAAGATCGGTCTGTTCGGTGGTGCAGGTGTGGGCAAGACCGTGCTGATTCAGGAAATGATTCAGCGCGTGGCCCAGAACCACGGTGGTGTGTCCGTGTTCGCGGGCGTCGGCGAGCGTACCCGTGAGGGTAACGATCTGATCGGCGAAATGGCCGAGGCCGGCGTGCTTGAGAAGACCGCACTGGTCTTCGGCCAGATGGATGAGCAGCCGGGTACCCGTCTGCGTGTCCCGCTGACCGCACTGACCATGGCAGAGTACTTCCGTGACGTGCAGAACCAGGACGTGCTGCTGTTCATCGACAACATCTTCCGCTTCACCCAGGCCGGTTCCGAGGTGTCCACCCTGCTGGGTCGTATGCCTTCCGCCGTGGGTTACCAGCCGAACCTGGCCGATGAGATGGGTTCCCTCCAGGAGCGCATCACCTCGACCCGTGGTCACTCGATCACCTCGTTGCAGGCCATTTACGTGCCGGCCGATGATTACACCGACCCGGCCCCGGCCACGACCTTCGCCCACTTGGATGCAACCACCGAGCTTTCTCGTGACATTGCCTCCAAGGGTATCTACCCGGCTGTGGACCCGCTGAGCTCCACCTCGCGAATCCTCGATCCGCGTTACGTGGGCCAGGCTCACTACGACTGCGCCAACCGCGTCAAGGCGATTCTGCAGCGTAACAAGGAGCTGCAGGACATCATCGCCCTGATCGGTATCGACGAGCTCGGCGAAGAGGACAAGACCACCGTGAACCGTGCTCGTAAGATCGAGCAGTTCCTCGGCCAGAACTTCTATGTGGCTGAGAAGTTCACCGGTCGCCCCGGCTCCTACGTGCCGGCCGACGAGACCATCGAAGCCTTCACCCGCATCTGCGACGGCGTGTACGACGACGTCCCGGAGCAGGCGTTCTCCGGCATCGGCGGCATCGACGACCTCGAAGAGAAGTGGCACAACATGCAGAAGGAACTGGGTGCGTGATGGCTGCGGAAAAACCACGATGAAGGTCAACATCGTCGCCGCTGACCACCCTGTGTGGCACGGCGAGGCGACGAGCGTGACCATTCCCGCCTCTGAGGGCGGCATGGGCATCCTGCCCGACCATGAGCCTGTGCTCACGGTGATCAAGCAGGGTACGCTCACCGTGGTTGAGCCGATGGCGATCGCCACATGTTCGAGGTGACCGACGGATTCATTTCCTTCGACTCGAACAAACTCACCGTGGCGGTCGAGCGCGGCCACGACGTCCAGTACTCCGGCACCGCCGAGTGACCTGAACCAACTCCTTAAGGGGCTCTCTGGTTTTCCAGAGAGCCCCTTTTGCTATGTATGCCATGTGTTGCGCTACAGTGGTGGCCTATGCGAGTTATTGTTGCCGACTGTTCGGCCGAGTATTCGGGCCGCCTCAACGCCTCACTGCCCCTGGCCAAGCGCGTATTGCTGATCAAGGCCGATTCCAGCCTGTTGATTTTCTCCGAATTGGGCTCCTACAAGCCGCTGAACTGGATGACCGCGCCCTGCACGATTCGTGAGATCGACCCAGCCGCCAAATCCGCGCAACATTCCCGGGAAAGTGTCGCTGGTGGGGCTGTGATGGTGATTCTGCGACGCATTCCCCGGAAAGTGTCGCCGCTGGTGAGCCGGAAAAGGTGCTACGTGTCAGCGCCGACAAGGGTTCGGACATTCTTGAAGTGACGCTGCAGCATATCTATTCCGACCAAACCTATGATCTGGGCGAAGATCCGGGTCTCATCAAGGATGGCGTGGAAGACCATCTGCAGCGCTATCTGGCCGAGCAAATCGAGCGTATCGGCAAGGGAGCCAAGCTGGTGCGTCGCGAATACCCGACCGCCATTGGCCCAGTGGATATTATGGCCGTGAATGCCGAGGGCGAGCATGTGGCTGTGGAAATCAAACGTCACGGCGGCATTGATGGCGTCGAGCAGCTGACTCGCTACTGCGAACTGCTCAATCGAGATCCGCTGCTGGCCCCGGTGCACGGCATCTTCGCCGCACAAACCATCACGCCGCAAGCCCAGGTCTTGGCCAAAGACCGCGGCTTCACCTGCCTCATCCTCGATTACGACGATATGAAAGGCACCGAGGACGACAGTCTCAGGCTGTTCTAGATATAGCAGGGGCTCCCTCATCAGAGGGAGCCCCTGCTATATCTTTTAGTACGCGGCGAGAATATCGATTACGAAGACCAACGTGGAGTTGGCGGGAATCGGACCTTGCTCCTTATCTCCATAGGCCTGATCCGGCGGAATCACCAGCAGAACCTGAGAGCCGACGGTCTGGCCGACCAGACCCTTCTGCCAGCCCTCGATAACCTGATGCTGGCCGCTGGAATCGCTGAACAGATCGGCGTCGATTGTGGAATCGCGATCCCAGGACGAATCGAACTGCTTGCCATTCGTAAGCCAACCGGTGTACTTGACCACCACGGTGTTCTTGTCGGTCAGCTTGGCGCCGTTACCCTTGATCAGCGTCTGCGAGATCAGCGAATCAACCGAACCCTGACCGTTCATGTCAATGGACGGCTCGCCGTTCTTGGCGCGCGTCACCTTCGGCAGATTGGCCGGCACATCCTTGACTTCCTCGCCAGTGGCCTTCTCCAAGTCCTTGGACTTGGACACAAACGTCATCGCCAGAATGTAAGAGTACCCGGACGAATCCTGAGCGTTGACGCCAAAGCCAATCGTGGTGTTGATCTTGGCACCCTTGATCTGGTTGTAGTAGGTCGAGGAGAGGGTCTTGGAATCCACCTTCAGCGAGCAATCCGGCGTGTTCTTGGTCCAGGTGTCCATGAGCTCGGTGCCGTCTTTAACGTTGAGCGCGATGCCTTGGGCGCAGACGCGGTCGCCCTCCTCGATCACGTCGCCATCGCCCTTCTGCAGCACCACATAAGAGCCGTCGGACACGGTCATCGGCGTATTAAAGGAGATGGTCGGCTTCTCGCCGAGCTTGCCCTTGGCGGTCACGCCGGCAATTTGGCCCTTCTTGTCAGAAGAGTCGGAAGATGAAGAGGAATCGGAAGAAGAGGATTTCGAGTCCGAGCTCGAACTGGAGCAGGCAGCCAGCGACACGCACATCGCCAGCGAGCAGGCAAGGGCAACGGCCTTGCCGAGGGGAGATAACATAGACTTAACAGACTTACGCATGACACATCACCCTACTGGTAAACCTTGATTTTCTGCGCTCCTAGGTAATAAACAGGTGAAGATTGTAGAATGGTTGAGTTATGAGTGCTGAAGAACAGACTACAAGACCGGATAAGGGCGCCAAGCGTCCATCCCGTCATGCCAAAATCATGCGTGGAGTGGTGACGCCTATCTTCGGACTATTGGCCGTGGCGGCTGTGGTGTTGGGGTACATGAATGCCACGATGTGGAAGCCCTCCACTGAAATCACCGCTTCCGCAACCATGAGCGGCTCCCGGTATGTCGTCACTGATCCGAATGTGCTGACCTTGTTGGATCAGAATGCCACGATAACCGTGGACTCGGGATCCTCTCAGGACGAGGCGTGCGTGGCGTTGGGTTCGTCCAAGGATGTTGCCGGATGGGTCGCGTCCGAGAAGTCCTATACCCGCATCACCGGATTGGCATCATGGAGCGAGCTGAGCACCCAGAAGGGAAGCAGCACGAGTCAGGGAGCGCCTACCAGTGCCGATGACGCGGTGTCGTTCAAGGATTCCGATATGTGGACTGCCGTGAAATGCGGCACTGGGTCCGTTTCGCTGAAGAGCAAGAAGACCGGCGCCTCGACGGTAGCCATTGTGGATTTGGGCGAAAATGTCACCAACGCCAAGGTGCAGCTGCACTGGGTGCGCTCCGAAGTGCCGGACTTTGCGATGCCGTTCTATCTGTCCGGCGGATTGCTGGCCGTGCTGGCCGTACTGTGCGCCTCCGTGTTCGCCATGCCGCCGCATAAGCGCCGCAAGCGCATGGTGGAAGGCATGGCAAGCGCCGTAATCGAGGAAGAGGCACCCGCCAGCATCGCAGTGTCCGGGAAGCCGGATGGTGCAAGTCGACGTAATCGTCGCCGTCACGCCACACATCGGCGTTCGGGCCGTGCGTCCTCGCAATCCTCGCAATCTGAAGCCACCGAAACACCGGTTATCATCGACCCAAGTTCGCGTAACTTGGTCGCCGACCAGCAGACCGGTGCCGAAAGCGGCGCTGAGCCCGGCCTCAGCGCCGGCGATAACGAATCGACTTCGGTAATCACCCCTGACGAACTGCAGGCCTACTTCTCCCGCTTGGCCCAAGAGGTCAATACCGGAGACGACTCGGCCGATGACGGACAGGAGGAAAGCTGATGAACAAGCGATGGAACAAACTGTGTGTGTCCGCCCTCGCCTGCATGGCGTTGGTCGTGCCGTTGACCGCCTGTGAAGGCCAACTGCCGACGCCGGCTGCTGATACCTCCACCAAGGTTGCGCCGGATTTGACCGAGGCGCAGGAGAAGAAGATTCGTCTGAAGATTCTCAAGACGATCGATGAAGCCGATCAGGCCAAGAATCCCGATGGGTATGCGACCGTTATGGGCGGGCCCCAGCTGGACATTCGCATCAGCCAGACCACGATCAATCAGCGTGGCGGCGGTATGTCCGAATATGCGACCATTCCCAAGGACATCGCCCAGACGGTGATTCCTACGGACGACGGATGGCCTCGCTCGGTGTTCACCATCACGACCACCACCGAAGATCAGCAGTCCAAGCGTTTGCTGGTCTTCGATCAGGAATCCGCCCAGCAGAATTACAAGCTGATGGCTATGGCTCGACTGTTTGAGGGCGCCAAGCTGCCAAAGTTCGAGATTCCGACTATTGGCTCGCAGATGGGCACCGCAAAGGATGAGAAGCTGGTGGCCACTCCCGCTGATGCCTTGACCCAATACGCCGATGTGCTGCAGAACGGCTCCAAGAGCCAATACGCTTCCAAGTTCGCAGACGATTTGCTGCGCCAGGAACTGGCCAATACCACGGCCAAGGTGCAGGAAGGTATGCAACGCAACAACGGTACGCAAGAGCAAAAATTCACCGCTGTGCCTGAACAGATGTGGGTGATGCGTGCTGCAGACGGTGCCGGTGATCTGGTGGTTGGCCGTATTAACGGCGAATGGACGCGCAAGGCAGGGGATGGCCGCGAATCGCGGCCGGCTTCCGACGACGAGAAGGCGCTGTTCAATAGCGACAAGTACACCAGCACCATGAAGGTCACGTATGTGAACGTGGTGGCCTTGTACATTCCGTTGGCAAGTTCCGGTGAGCAAATCACCGCAGTGGGCGCCGACCGTCAGCCGGTAAAGGTCGAAGCGCTGTAATTGTTGCCGCCACCCACCGCGCGGTTAACGCCCCCACCACGATGTGATTCGTCCACCACGATGTCGATAAAACTTTACCTTTCGCATAATGGTGCCGTTTGGGGTCACATCGTGGTGGGCGTTTTGCTACGTGGTGGGAATTTCACCGCGTAGTGGAAGAATCCCTACGTGGTGGGAATCGGCATTACAATCAATGTCAGCAAATGTGATTGTTGTTGTACGCGAATCGCGTGGAATCGGGAGGCATTATGGCAGAGCAGCAGTTCAATCCGGGAGTCTCATTGGCGGGCGCCGTCGATTTGGAGGCGCTGAAGCATCAGGTCAAGGCCAAGCCCGGCCAGGCGGGTGGCGCTCCTGCCGCTGGTGGGTACGTGATCGACACCACCGAAAACACCTTCCAGGCAATGGTGCAGACTTCTGCGACCTTCCCGATCCTGCTGCTCCTGTGGATACCGACCGATGACCGCCTGTTCCCGATGGCCCGTGCGTTGGGCGACGCGGTGAACGCCCTGAACGGCCAGATTCAGCTCTCCCGTATCGATATCTCGTCCAATCCCTCGATTGCCCAAGCGCTGCAGGTGCAGGGCGTGCCCGCACTGTTCGCGTTGATTGCCGGCCGTCCGATGCCGCTGTTGCAGGGCCTTCCGGGTGACGACGAGCTCAAGCAACTTACCGACGAGGTGATTCCGAAGATCATTCAGGCCGCCGCGCAGTCTGGTGTGAACGGTACCGCGCCGTACTCGGGTGATCCTGATTCCGATGCCGCCAAGAGCGCTGGTGCCACCGGTGCCGTCGCGGGTGCTGAGCAGGTGCCGCCGGAGCATGCCGAAGCCCATCGTTTGGCCGAGGAGGGCGATTACGCCGGTGCCGCCGCCGAATACGAGCGCGTGCTCGAATCCGACCCGTCCGATGCACTGGCCGCCCGCGAACGTGCGAAGGCGCTGTTGCTGGCCCGCTCCGGGGCCGCTGATGTACGTGACGTACGTGCCGCTGCCGCCGCAGCGCCGGACGATGTGGAAGCGCAGTTGGCCGTGGCTGATATCGACATGATTGGTGGCCAGATTCAAGACGCTTTCGACCGTTTGCTGGACTTTTTGGCCGCCGGGCACAAGGCCGATATCGAGCAGGTTCGCAAGCGTCTGCTCGAATACTTCGCCATCCCCGAACCCACCGACCCGCGTCTGACCCGCGCCCGTCGTCGCCTAGCCACCCTCATGTACTAAGTGGTTTTGGCTCCCCTCTTTGAGAGGAGCTGTCATCGTAGATGACTGAGGGGAGCTCACGAGCGTACTCGATTGCTCCCCCCCCCTAAACCATCCGATTCTTCCCGAAATACTGCTGGAACCTTGGCCCCTCCAGCGCCAGCTCCTCCTCGAAATCATCCGCCCACTTACAGAACGGACGGTTGGCGAGACCATCGTTATTGAATCGCGCCTGATCGGTGATTTCGGTGATGCAGAATTTCGGAATCGTCAGATTGGTAACCGGCCCGGATCGTTCGGCCTCGGCTACGATGAGCGGCGCATTCGGCCCGCCGAACACATCCACGCTCCAGCCGTCTTCCTCAATCCACACGGAATACCGGTTCTTGATGATTACCGAGCCGCCGCGCTTGATGAGTTCGGCCGCGATACGCGTATCGATTTCGCGCTCGACTTCGTAGCGCGTGCCGCCCACGGACGGACCTTTGACGGTGACATATGCTTCCGAGAACCGGTCGCGGTATTCGTCCAGCACGGCCACCGGATTTACGTCGGGCGTCATGTCGACGTGAACCTTGCGCGAGACCAGCCGCACGCGCAAGGCGTAATTGTCGGCATGCACGTAGTAGCTCTGAATGATGAGGGTCGGGGCGTCGCCGTCGTCGTATTCCGCCGGCAGTTCGCGGCAGAAGAAGCGGCGTTCGTATTCGAAGTCATCTGTAGGTTCCGACATAACCCCATTGTAGAGCCGATAATGGCGATTTTCTCGTTATTTTGGCGACGTATGTGCCGCATGCAACGTGATGTGGTGTACAGTAAAGAAGTTGCTCGGGTTTGTAGCTCAGTGGATAGAGCGTCTGTCTCCGGAACAGAAGGTCGTGGGTTCGATCCCCATCAAGCCCACCAGCATGGCTTTCGGCTAACCGCCGGAAGCCTTTTGCATATTCGGCGCGTGCAAGGCTGGTGCTGGTGTCGGCAATGGCAAGGCCGGTGATGCCGGCTCGCTTGGGTCGTGGAAAAACCGTCCGGTTTGGCGAGAACGGTAGCCGAATCGTCTGGAATCGTCTGGAATCGTCTGGAATAGCAAGGAATAGTCTGTTGATGGCCGTATGCCGGGCATCATGCGCGCTAAACGCGACTTTGCTCAGTAGACTGCTACGTAATCGGCATTGCCAATCGTTGCTGATCGTGCGATTGGTCGTAGCCGGTGGTGATGTGTACCGGCGCCGGCCGCAGCAGGTGGGCGCCCCAAGATGAGAAGGAGCACAATATGAGCGAAAAGATGGAAGCCGTAGCCACTTCCGAGGCGCCGGCCGCGCTGGGCGCATACAGCCAGGCGGTGAAGGCCAATGGCTTCGTGTTCGTATCCGGCCAGCTGGGCATTGATCCGGCCACCGGCGAACTGGCGGGCGAGACCGCTGGAGAGCAGGCTGCACAGGCGCTGAAGAATATTAAGCACATTCTCGACACTGCCGGTACCGGCATTGAGCATGTGTGCCGCGCCACCATCTACCTGAAGAACGTCGAGGACTTCAAGGAAGTGGACGCACGTTACGCTGAGGTGTTCATCGGCTCCGTCAAGCCCGCCCGCGTGGCCTTTGGCAACAACATGATTCCCAAGGGCGCGCTCGTGGAGATTGACGCCATCGCGGTGGAGTGATTCGACGTTTTCCCGGCGGCCCGTCTGCGCGCATGGTGTGTGCAGACGCGCCGCGTATTGTGCGACGCATTCCCGGGAATGTTGCGCTGGAATCGTTGGGCGGTGGTCCGTGCCACAATAGAGACCATGGCATCCAAAGGAAAACCGTCGCCGCGTTCGGCCGTAAGCCCGCTGAGTGATGAGCAGGTCAAGCGTCTGGCCGCCCGCCACACGCTTGTGGACTCGACACAGTATTACCCGACCGGCCCCCGCACGCCTAATCAGCCGGAAATCAACGCCCAGAATCCCAAGGCCACCAAACGACTGCTGGGAGGGGTGTCCATTGTGTTCCGCGCCAGCTGCAAGACCAAGGCCTGGGGCTTGGAACAGGTGCCGGAAACCGGACCGTTCATCACCGCCGCCAGTCATGTCACCATGTTTGATGTGTTCGTGCCAATGATGAGCCTGTTCCACATGGGCCGCCGCCCCCGTTACATGGCCAAGGCCGAGATGGCGAAGTGGCCATTGATCGGCAAGTGGTTCCAGTTGGTCGGCATGCAGCCGGTGCAGCGTCATTCGGGCAAGGCCAAGCAGATCGAAGAGACCTCGATTGATATTCTGACGTCCGGCCGCCCGCTGACGGTCTGGCCGGAAGGCACCGTGACCCGCGACCCGAAAAAGTGGGTGATGAGCATTAAGGAGGGCGTGGGATATATCGCCCTTGAATCCTCGCGCAGACTGGGGCATCAGGTGCCGCTGTACCCGGCGGTGACGTGGGGTGCCGCCTCCATCAACCACTGGTGGCCATGGCCGCGCAAAAACGTGGTGATGTGCTATGACCATGCGCTCGATTACTCCGATCTGCTTGCCGACATGGACTCATGGGGTGAAGAGCCGCCTGCCGAGGCCGTGAACGAGCTGATGTGGCGCGTGCTCAAACGCATGAACACAGTACTGGAGGAAATTCGTGGCGAGCAGTTCCCCGCTGAAGGCTACTGGGACTACCGCAGTATGAGTCGTAAGCCTTGGCCTGAAGCCGGCGGCCCGTTCCCGGCTGAGAAGTAGCCGCACCGGTTCCCGTACGGGGAGCCTAGGCGAGTAGCATGGCACAAGATTGTGCCGATGAAGTTGCGCGACAAGCGAAGGTAGGAATTTGATATGGGTAAAAATATAACGGTTCTCGGTGCAGGAGCATGGGGTACTGCTTTCGGCCAAGTGCTGGCGGACGCAGGCAACACGGTGACCATGTGGGCCAAGGAGCAGCAGATTGTCGAGGGCATTCGCGATCACCACCACAACGCCGTGCGCCTGCCGTCCGTCGAAAAGTTGCCGGACAACATGACCGCCACTGGGGATCGCGCCGAAGCCGTCAAGAACGCGGACATCGTAGTCGTGGCCATCGCCGCGCAGTTCGCGCGAGTGGCACTCGTCGAATTCAAGGGACTGATTCCCGATCACGCCATCGTCGTCAGCCTGATGAAGGGCATCGAGCGTGGCACCAACAAGCGTATGGACGAAGTCGTCCGCGAATCCCTTGACTTGCCGGCCGACCGGTTCGCCGCCATTTCCGGACCGAACCTGTCCAAGGAAATCGCCGATCGTCATCCCGCCGCCACCGTGGTGGCTTGCACGAACCTCGATAATGCCACGAAGGTGGCCGAGGCATGCACCACCTCCTATTTCAAGCCGTTCGTGACCACCGACGTCATCGGCCTGGAAATGTGCGGCAGCCTGAAGAACGTGACCGCGCTGGCCGTGGGCATGGCCCGTGGTGCCGGCTACGGTGAGAACACCGCAGCCATGATCGAAACTCGTGGACTGGCCGAACTGACCGCGCTGGGCGTAGCCGCTGGCGCCGATCCCAAGACCTTCTTCGGCTTGGCCGGTGTGGGCGATCTCATCGCCACCTGTGGCTCTTCGCTGTCTCGTAACTATACGTTCGGCGCGAATCTCGGCAAGGGATTGACGGTCGAAGAGGCCACCAAGGTCAGCAACGGTGTGGCCGAAGGCGTGCCCACCACGGATGCGGTGGTGGCTCTTGGCGATCAGCTTGATGTGCCGACCCCGTTGGCGTATCAGATGAGCCGCGTGCTGAACGAAGGCATTTCCTGCTCGGAGATGCTTGCCGGACTGTTCGGTCACGAGGTTACCGGCGAATAACGAGAGAAGCGACGTATACGTGGCGTATACGTTGTACGTGCAAAGTCGCGTGGCGTATACGTCGTTGACGTGCACGAGTAGACTGGTGTGCGTCTCTTGTGCGCGGCGTTCCGAGCGCGGTTCGGTCCGGTTGGCGGTGCAAAGCATAGGCTTGAAAACGGTTGTAGTTTCAACAAAAGGATGGTTATGGCCAAGAAGCGTGTTGTGGTGCTCTATGGTGGGCGTGCAGACGAGCATTCGATTTCCTGCATCTCCACTGCCGGTGTGCTGGGGGCCATGGACACTGAACGGTTCGAGCCGATTCCGGTCGGCATCACCAAGGACGGCAAGTGGATCATCAATGGCGAAGATCCGCGTGGCTGGAACTTGGACGGCGGCGAGCTGCCGACCGTAAAGATCGCCCCGGAATCGCGCCCGGTGATGCTTGACCCCTCTCGCGGACAGGACGGTTTCTTCATCGGCGAGCCCAGCCACATCAATTCCGCCGATTCCGGCTTCGGCACCAGCTTCGTCAGCATGTCCGACCCGGAAATGCACCATGTGCTGACCTCCCTTGGCCATGTGGACGCGGTACTGCCGGTGCTGCACGGCCCCTATGGCGAGGACGGTACGGTTCAAGGCCTGCTGGAAATGATGGGTGTGCCGTACGTGGGGTGCGGAGTGTTTGCTTCCGCCGCCTGCATGGATAAGCATTACACCAAGGTGGTACTGGATGCCGCCGCATTCCCACCGCGCCCGGTGTGACGGTCGATGCGCGCAACTTCACCGCCGCCGATGTGCTTGCCGAGATCGAGGACGCCGGTCTTACTTATCCGCTGTTTGTCAAGCCTTCGCGCGCAGGCTCCAGCTTCGGTGTGACCAAAGTCGAGAAAGCCGATGACCGCGAGACCCAGCAGGATCGTCTGGCCGCCGCCATCGCCACCGCCGGCGAGCACGACTGGAAGGTGCTCGTCGAACAGGGGATTGATGGTCGCGAAATCGAATGTGCCGTGCTGTGCCCGAAGGCCGGTGACGAGCCCGAGGCCAGCTGGCCCGGCGAAATCGTGCTCGATCATCAGAACGACGACCAGTTCTACGATTTCGACTCCAAGTACATGGATGCCTCCGCCAGCCACGTGGAAGTGCCTGCCAATCTGCCGGTCAGCGTGCTTGAGGACGTGCGTGACGTGGCCCGTCGCGCGTTCAAGGCCGTGGATGGTGCCGGCTTGAGCCGTGTGGACACCTTCGTGACGCCTGATGGCACGGTGATGGTCAACGAAATCAACACCATGCCCGGCTTCACGCCGATTTCCATGTATCCCAAGGCTTGGGATGCCACCGGAGTGAGCTACACCGAACTCATCACGCGATTGATTGAGGGCGTGCTGAGGTAAGTGTGGTGCGGAATCGGCCGCAGGCCGGTTCCGCTATTGACACATCGCCCATACCTGTCAGTAATTCATGCCAAGTTTTCCTAAGTTCAACAGGCGTACAGCAAATGGCGAACGCAATTCACTTGCGCGCCAGTGTCAGGACAGATTAGGCGCATAGTTTCTTTTCTTGGATTCACGGGCCGCGCGAATGCCGCGCATACCAAGCCCGACTCCCCAGACTGTCGTCTGGATGATGTTGAGAAAAGGAACATTATGAACAACCTGCGTAAGATCGCGGCCGGCTCCCTCGCCGCCGTGCTCGCGTTCTCGATGGCCGCCTGCGGCTCGAGCAACGCCTCCTCCGATGGCACCGGCGAAAGCACCGGCAAGGCCGTCACCGTGAACGAAAAGTTCGCCAAAGCCACCTCCCTCGCCGACTTCGGCACCATGGAAGACCTCGAGAAGGCCGCCAAGGAAGAGGGCGCGCTGAACGTCATCGCCCTTCCGCACGACTGGTCCAACTACGGCGAGGTCATCGAGAGCTTCAAGAAGAAGTACCCGGAGATCAAGGTCACCGAGCTCAACCCGAACGCCTCATCCAAGGAAGAGCTCGACGCCGCCAAGACCAACAAGGGCACCGACGCCGCCCCCGACGTCTTCGATGTCGGCCAGGCCATCGCCGCCACCTCCACCGACTACTTCGCCCCGTACAAGGTGCAGGCCTGGGACAAGATCCCGGACACCGCCAAGGACGCCGACGGCGCCTACTACGCCGACTACACCGGCATCATGTCCGTGGGCTGGAACGCCGACAAGTACGGCGACATCAGCTCCCTGGACGACCTGCTCGACCCGAAGTTCGCCGGCACCGTGGCCCTCAACGGCAAGCCCGCCGAGGCTGGCGCCGCCTTCAACGGCTACCTGATGGCCAACCAGCTCGCCGGTGGCGACATCAACAACCTGCAGCCCGGCCTTGACTACTTCAAGAAGCTCAAGGAAGCCGGCAACCTGACCACCGTCGACGTGACCAACGGCACCATCGACTCCGGCCAGACCGGCGTGGTCTTCGACTGGACCTACAACCAGGCCTCCTACAAGAAGGAGCTCAAGGACAAGGGCGTGAACTGGAAGTACAAGACCTTCCCGAAGGCCCAGGTCGTCAGCTACTACAACCAGGCCATCAACAAGGACGCGCCGCACCCGGCCGCCGCCCGCCTGTGGGAGGAGTACCTGTACACCGCCGACGCCAGAACCTGTGGTTCAAGGGCGGCGCCAACCCGGTGCTGCTCGATTCCATGAAGGAAGACGGCACCGTCGACCAGGCCACTCTGAAGGACGCCATCACCATCGAAGGCGAGCCGGTCTCCTACACCAACGACGACTCCACCCGCATCACCGAGTGGCTCCAGAACAACTGGGACAAGACGATCGGCAACTGAGGCACAGACCGATGACCGCCGCAATCGCACCCATTGCATCGAACGGACCTGCTGCCGCCAAGGCTGCGGGTCCGTCCGCTACTCCCGCTTCTCCTCTCTCCTCGGCGATGGCCAAGCACCGCCAGGAGCTGGGCACGCTCGCCACCACCGCTCCCGTTCTTCGCCTACACCGCCTGCTTCCTGCTCGCACCCACCGTCATCGTGATTGTCGGTGCATTCCAGGATCGCAGCGGCAACTTCACGCTCGCGAACTTCAATAAGATGTTCGAGGCCAACACCATCGCCGCATTCGGCACCTCGATTCTGGTGTCTTTAGCATCCTCTCTGATCGGCGCAGTGGTGGGCGCGCTCGCTTCCTACGCACTGGTCATTGGTGCCAAGCCGAACGGCCTGCTGCGTCGTATGGTCTCCGCCATCTCCTCCGTGCTTGCTCAGTTCGGCGGCGTGATGCTCGCGTTCGCGTTCATCGCCACCATCGGCATCAACGGTATCGGCACCATGCTTATCAAGACACTGACCGGCTACACCGTGAACCCGAACTGGCTCAGTTCGTTGCCGGGCCTGGTGACCATCTACTGCTACTTCCAGATTCCGCTGATGATCATCATCTTCCTGCCCGCGGTCGATTCGATCCGTCCACAGTGGCGCGAGGCATGCGAATCCCTCGGTGGCAACACGTTCCAGTACTGGACGCGCGTGGCCTGCCCGATTCTGGCACCCCGCTTCATCTCCGCGTTCCTGCTGCTGTTCGCCTCCGCGTTCTCCGCATACGCGACCGCCGCGGCCCTGTTCTCCCAGCGTTCGATTCTGGTGCCGCTTATGATCCAAGGTGCCATGCGCAACGAACTGGACCCCAACCAGCAGGGCTTTGCCCAGGTGCTGGCATTCGCAATGATCATCGTCGTGGCCATCGTCATGCTGTTGAGCCACGCCGTGGAAAAGAGGGCCGGACGTTGGCAATGACCGAAACTTCCGCAACCAAGCCGCCGCAGCTGCGCGCCGCTCGTGCGCGTAAACAGAGCATCATCAAATTCGTGATCCTGTTCGTCACCCTGGCGTTCCTGTTCGTGCCGCTGCTGGCCATGCTCATCTTCACCCTGCGTCACCCGCTGTCCGGCCGCTGGTCGGCCGCGCCGTGGATCGCGATTTTCACCGGCAACGGCGAGTCGCTGGGTGCCGACCTGACCGTGCTGTGGCAGGGCATCGGCACCTCGCTGGCCCTGAGCGCGGTCACCGTGGTGATCATGCTGGTGCTGCTGGTGCCCACCATGGTCATCGTGCATATTCGCTCCAAGGTTTTGGAGCGCGCGATCGAATGGGTGGCCACGCTGCCGCTGACCATCCCGGCCATCGTGCTGGTGGTGGGTTTGGGCCCGATCTACCGCTGGCTGTCCGCCGACGTGCTGAGCACCAACCCAATCTGGCTGTGCTTTGCCTACGTGATTCTCGTGATGCCGTTCGCCTTCCGCGCGATCGCCGTGGGCCTCAACTCCATCGACGTCAAGACGCTGGTCGAGGCATCCCGCTCGCTCGGTGCCTCCTGGCCCAAGGTGTTCTTCAAGGTGATCATCCCGAACCTATGGCAGTCGATTCTCTCGGCGTCCTTTATCTCCATCGCCGTGGTGCTGGGCGAATACACCGTCGCCTCGCTGCTCGGCCGTATGAACCTGCAGGTCGCGCTCTACCAGCTCGGCCAGTCCAATTCTCAAATCTCCACCGCCATGTCGCTGCTGGCTCTGCTCTTCGGCGTGGTGCTCCTCGTTGCGCTCGACCTGATCTCCGACGCAATGCGCAAGTCAAGGGAAGGTAAGTAACCTGATGAACAGCAATTCGATTTTCACCCGTCGCCATGCCGGTGCCGATGCCGCGGCTTCTGTTTCGGCCCCCGCCCCCACGTCCGCTGCCGCCGAGGACGCCTTCAAGAACGATCCCACCGCCACCCTCGAAGGCGTGCGCGGCAAGGACGTGACCAAGGCCGCCAAGGCCCTGCTCAAAGACAGCGTCAAGCGCGGCGGCGGCTCCATCCAGATGCGCGACGTCGTCAAGATCTACCCCGGCTCCACCGTTCACGCGCTCGACGACTTCAACCTGGACATCAAGCCCGGCGAAATGGTCGTGCTGCTCGGCGGCTCCGGCTGCGGCAAGTCCACCGCGCTGCGCTCGCTCGCCGGCCTCGAAGACATCCAGGGCGGCCGCATCATGGTCGGCGGCCAAGACGTCACCGGCGTGCCGGTCAACAAGCGCGAGATGGCCATGGTGTTCCAGGCCTACTCGCTTTTCCCGCACATGACCGCCCTGGAGAACGTGGAATTCGGCCTCGAAGTGCGCGGCATGGGCAAGGCAGAACGCCGCAAGATCGCCATGGAACAGCTGGAGCTCGTGGGACTTGCCGATCAGGCCAAGAAGTACACGCAGCAGATGTCCGGCGGCCAGCAACAGCGCGTGGCCCTGGCCCGCGCGCTGGCCGTCAAGCCGCGCGTGCTACTGCTCGACGAGCCGCTCTCCGCCCTCGACGCCAAGGTGCGCGTCCAGCTGCGCGACCAGATTCGCCGCATCCAACTCACCACCGGCACCACCACCGTCTTCGTGACCCACGATCAGGAAGAGGCGCTGGCCGTGGCCGACCGCATCGGTGTGATGAACAAGGGCAAGATCGAGCAGATCGCCGCCCCGCAGAACCTGTACCAGCGCCCCGCCACCGAGTACGTGGCCACGTTCATTGGACTCACCAACCGCCTGCCCGGCGCATCCAATGGCGACGAGGCCGTGGTCTTCGGCCAGCGCGTGCCGCTGCTCGCCGGCTCCGCCAAGGGCGATTCCGTGGCCGTGCTCGTGCGCCCGGAGAACCTGACGCTGGCCTTGGCCGGCAGCAGCGATTCGCACGTCGCGAACGCGCCCGCGTGGAGGTCATTCACTTCCTTGGCTCCTTGGTGCGCGTGGATACGGTCATCACCTCCGGCGAATACCAGCGCTGGAGCAAGGGCGAACAGCTCAAGGCCACCGTGCAGCTGCCCGCCAGCGAGCTGCCGGCCGGTCTGGCGGTGGGCGATGACGTGATTGTCACCCCGCGTCCGGTCGCCGCGCTCGCCTGCTGAATGGCGTTGCGATGATCGTGCGGTTCTGTTCTGTTTTTGTGACTGTACGATCGTCGAATGGCTTATCGGCAATGATGTGTGTGGGACGGCGGCGATTTTTGGGCGATTATCGCGTGCCGTCCCACAGCAATCTTGCAGAGTAGGGGACTTTCTCGGCATTGGGAATGATTGACGTTGATCATTCCTTGCCCATTGATGATTTCCTCCCCCATTCCCAATGCAATCGAAACGCCGTGCCGTATTCTTGAAGAGTATTGCACGTGTGATCGGTCCGTTTGCGGCCAGTAACTATGGGGGATAAGTATGAGCGAACCAATGCCGCCGGCGCAGCAGCCGCAGGCACCTCAGCAATCGCAGCAGCCGCAACAATCTCCACGCGATTGGTGGTTCACGGCCCATCGCCGGTTTTCGACAATCGGCTCGGCGCTCGCCATTATGATGGTGTTCTGGATCGGACTGAATATTCTGGCCACTGAAGCACTACGAACGCTGCTTGGCACCGATGTGCCCGCTTGGGCTGTGCTGCTCGCCTCCTCCGGACCGCTGTATGTGGTGGCCATGCCGCTGAGTATGTTGGCCTTCACTCGCGTACCGGTTATTCGCACCCGGCAGTACCCCATGAAGGCGGGGGAGTTCATTCAGATTTTCGTCATGTGCATTCCGGTAATGTTCTTGGGCAATATGATTGGCAATATATTGTCTGCCGGAGCCACTGATGGTCAGGCCACCAATCGCATCAACGACGTGATTCTTGGCAGCGACTGGCGGGTGAACGCATTGTTCATAGGCCTGTTGGCACCGGTTTGCGAAGAATGGATTTTTCGCAAGGAGATTATCTCCCGCCTGCGCCGGTACGGAGAGAAGACCGCAATCATATTCTCCGCATTGGCATTCGCGCTATTCCATATGAACGTGTTCCAGTTCTTCTACGCCTTTGGCCTAGGACTGATGTTCGGATATGTATACACGCGCACCTCCCGACTGCGGTATTCGGTGGCTATGCACATGCTGATCAACCTGAACGGGTCAGTACTCGCCCCATTGGTGATACAACAGATCGATCCCCGCATCCTCGACGGCACGGTCAGCGAGGCCGAAATCATGCGTATGGCTGAAGCCGGCAACATGGGCGACATGGGCATCATGATGTTGTACGGCACAGTGATGTTGGGCCTCTGCATTGCCGGTATCGTGCTGCTTATCACCAAGCGCAAGAGCTGGGAGTTCTATCTTGCGCCAGAGGAGTTGCCTGCGGGGCTTAAAATACGCACCGCCTATGCCAATCCCGGCGTTATCGCGTACCTACTGTTGACTGTGATGCTTACCGGTTGGATGCTGTTCGCATGACTGTCATAGCCGGACCCAGAGAGGCGAGCCGGGAGATATCACAGATTGCCTGACGAGCCGCCATCTTCAACAAGGTATTCGGTGCCCGAACCGGCGATGGCTCGCGCCGCCATATCTTTGATGGTGGAAGGCAGCACACCCTCGCGCGCGAACACAAGCACTTGGCCGGTCATGCCGTAAGGGGAGAAGCCGGTGAACTTGACCAATGGCGGCTGACCCTCCAGCGCCACGTCGGCGGTGGCTTTGGTTACGCGGTCGAGAATATCCTGACTGATCGCAGACGGGTCGCCGGAGGCCTTGGCCGTGAACTCAAGCGTGGCCATGCCTTCGCTGACCGGCGTGAGCTTGGTCAGGGCGGCCGTATTGAGTACCGAATTGGGGATGACCATCATGTCTCCGGAACGGGTGCGCACCACGGTCTGACGCCAGGTGATGTCGTGCACGGTGCCTGTGACGCCTTGAATGGTCACCAGATCGCCGGGTTGGATTACGCGGCCCAGCATCAGGCCGAAGCCGCCGATGATGTTGGCGATTGTATCCTTCAGACCCAGCGAGATCGCCACACCTCCAACACCAAGGGCGGTGATAAGTGTGGTCGGATTGATGCCGAATACGGGCTGCAGTACCATCGCTGCGCCGGTGACCCAGATGGTCACGCGCGTGAGGTTCACGAAAATCGAGGCGCTGGGAATCTGAGAATTGTCCAGAATCTTGCGCAACACGCGGCTGATGACGCGGTCGGCCACAAATACGATGGCCAATACAATGGTCAGCCAGATGAGTTTGCCGGCGTTCACCTGAAACCAGCGTGCGATGTCTTCTGCATATTCAGTCATACGCCTACTGTATCGGTCGTTTCTGGTGAAGTCGTGGAGACGGGGTGGCAGAAAGCGGAATCGGCCTACGGTCGATTCCGCTACTCCTGGCGTTCGCGGCAGGTCTGGCCGAGGCCGCGGGCCAGTCGAATCGGATCGAGAATCTCGTCCAACTGCTCGGCGGGCAGGTCGGTGCGTTCGCCGGCCACCTCGCGCACGGTACGGCCGGTATGTACGGCTTCGGCGGCGATGTCGGCCGCGTGCTCGTAGCCGATGTAGTGGTTGAGCGCGGCGGAAATCGACGGTGAGGACTGGGCGTATGAACGCCCCAGGTCAGCATTGATTTCGATGCCTTCCACGCAGTTGACGCGGAACGTCTCCATGGCGTGCGTCAGCAACGCCATGCCGGTCAGCAGCTCATGCACCATCACCGGGTCGAAGGCGTTCAGCTGCAACTGTCCCTCGGCCACAGCCCAGTTCACAGTCACGTCCATGCCGAAAATCGTGAAGCAGCACTGGTTGACGCATTCGGGGATCACAGGGTTCACTTTGGCCGGCATGATCGACGATCCGGCCTGGCGAGCCGGCACGTTGAGATCGTTGAAACCGCAGCGCGGCCCGGAATTGAGCAGTCGCAAATCGTCGGCGGCCTTCTTCAGGTGCACGGCGAGGCTCTTGATGGCAGCCGACGTGGCCACGTACGCGCCCATATCCGTCATGGCGGCCACCGGATCGGGCGCGGCGGTGACCGGCAGCCCGGTGATTTGCGCCAGATGCTTGATAGCGGACTTGCGGAATCGCAGATCCGCGCAAATGCCGGTACCGATGGCGGTGGCACCGAGGTTGAGCTGGGCCAGCAGCGGCACCACGCGATCGAATGCAGCCAAATCAGACTTCAACAGCGTGGCAAACGCATGAAATTCCTGACCATAGGTCATTGGTACGGCGTCCTGCAGCTGCGTGCGGCCAATCGTCACGTCATTGATATGTTTGTCGGCCAGATCGTGGAAGCCTTGGCGAGTTTCTTGGTGGACTCGGCGAGCGGCCCGATCGCGTCGATAAGCGCGAGTTTGCAGGCGGCCGGGTAGGTGTCGTTCGTGGACTGCGACTTGTTGACGTCGTCGTTCGGATGGATGTATGTGTAATCGCCGCGCTGGCGGCCGGCGATTTCCAACGCACGGTTGGCGATCACCTCGTTCATGTTCATGTTCGACGAGGTGCCGGCACCGCCCTGCATCACATCGACCGGGAACTGATCGGCCAGTTTGCCGGCCTCAATTTCTAGGCAGGCGGCGCGAATGGCCTCGGCCTTGGCCGGGTCGATCAGGCCTAATTCCTCATTGGCGATGGCGCAGGCGCGCTTGACCGTGGCATAGGCGCGAATCAGCTCGGGATGTTGGCTATCGGTGATGCCGGAGACCGGGAAGTTGCCGATAGCGCGCTGGGTGTGAATACCCCAGTAGACGTTCGCCGGCACCTCCATCTGGCCGATGCAGTCATGTTCCAGACGGGTCTTGTTCGATGTTTCGCTCATGCTTCCATCTTCCTGTGCGTGGGTTGGAAACGCCAGCATGAGAGGCTGATTGCGCCTTGTGAGAAACCTCACGCGAGGTTCGTGCGGCGGAAACAATCCAGACTCGCTGGTTTTCGGTCAAGCGGTGTACCCGGGGAATCCTGCGGGGCCGTTCGACGATGAGATGGTGGATGGCGCGGCATGCGTGGCGGCGACCGGCATGCCGGGGGCGGTCGAATCCTGCGCATTGTGCACGAAGATGCGATTCCAGTAATTAAGCATGTCCTTTTGGCTCATGGCCAGGTATATGCCCATGGCCAGCACGGCCACATCTTCTTTAAGCAGGTCTTTGATTTCGATGGTGTCGCTCAATTCGGGCCAACGTTGCAGCACGGCGAGCATGCCGCCCACGGTGAACTCGACCATGAGATCGGTTTTCAGGTCAAGGTTCTTGGGGTCGCGTTGCAATGTGCTGAGCATTTGCAGACGGCAGAAGTCGCGCAGCGATTCGGTCAGTTCAAGCGTGCTGTGCGGGCCTGCCAACAGGGCCAGGTGGTCGAGGCGCTGACGCTGCTCTGGATCGGAGAGCGTGGCGGTGACGCGGTCTCGCCATTGTTCCTCGGGATTGCCGTTCGGATCGGGGGTGCGGTTGATCGGAATCGATTCGACCTGATGCAGGATGGCTGAATCGGCCAATTCGGGCAGGCTGGAGAAGTGATAGTAGAACGAATTACGGTTCACGCCAGCCTCACGCACCACGTCGGTAACGGTGATCTTGCGATAGTCGCGGTCGGCGAGCAATTCCCAGAAAGCGTTCTCGAGGCGTTCTTTGGCGGGCAGCACCTCGGAATCATGGCGTGGACGTGGCATCTCTTCCTCCTGATGCACCAGCGTGATATGGTCACGCTGTCTAATAACTTATTGGGCAGTATAACTATTATTTGTGGACATGTCTATGAGCTAATCGGCGATTTCAGTTGCGTCCTCCGCTGATGGCGAAGCTGTGGTGCCGGCATCGGCATCAGTATCGGCTCTGGCCGGAGCTGCGCTATCTGCTCCTGCTGCAGTTTCTGCTGGGATCTCGGCTGTTGCTTTGGAGGTCGCAGAACTTGGTGCGGAAGCCGGGGCGGGCGTCGGCTTGCGTTTGGCCGTGGACGCCTTGAACAGTATCGCCAGGGCCTCAACCAAATGACGCCGGTCTGCGGGGGTCAGCCCAACGTACGCGCCAAGCATCGCCGGAATCGAAGCGGGGAAGTTGCTCATCACCTCGCTGAAGCTGGTGGCGCCGTTGGCGTGCAGCACGGTGAACAGCGCATCCACCGCACGCTCGCGCTGTTCGGGCGTAAGCGTGGCGATCCAATGGTTCAGCTCCTCGTTAAACAACTGCGAGCTGGAACTCAAATCCGGCTCGGTGATGAACTGGTCACCATCCAATAGCCAGGTGAAGGCGGAATGCTGCATGATGCCATCCGAATCGGAAGAGACCACGCGGCAAGGCTCCGGGGTCTCGAAAATCATGCCCACAATCGACGAACTCGGCACGATTTTCGTCACCTTCGGCTGGATGGTGCGGTAGGCGGGGCTGGTCACAATCTCCGGCGGGAAACCGGGGCCATCCAGTGAATAGACATGCTGAATGCGCTTGCGCACCTTGGGATCGGCGTTCATGGCCGCGTAAATCGCCAGATTGCCTCCCTTGGAATGGCCGACCAGAATAATCGGACCCTCCCACAGTCGCGCCACCATATCCAGATAGGCGCTGGCTGAACGTTGCGCCGGCACCGGATACTGGAAAGCCATATTGAAATCTTCCTTCCATCCGATGAGCGAATCATCGGTGCCGCGGAAGGAAATAACCAACGTGCCTTTGTAGGTCGGCTTTCGGCGCTTGTGGCCGTCGGGCAGTTGGAAGGTGGCGGCGGCGAATTGGGTTTGCTCACCCTGATTGATGTGCTCGACCACCGCGCCCAGGCGAACGTTGGCGTAGCGGGGGTTTTCGCCTGCGGCCTGGAACAGGTCGTGGGTCAGGTCCGGGTTGACCACTGAAACCATTTGGGCTTCGTGCGGCTTGTCGTCGGCATGTGTTTCCGGCGAACGATGCAGCTCGCGGTTGGCCTCGTCAAGGCTTACCGATTCAAGCTCGGGATGCCAGATACCCTTCAGCCAGATCAGTGGATGCTTGGGTTCGAAAGCGCGAATGCGTGCGGCGAACGAGCCTGACCGCGTCTCATCCAGCATCAACGTCGGACAGACACTGGCCACATCCTCATAGATGAGCGTGGAGATGATCAAGGCGTCGATTTCGTTGAACGGCAAGTCGGCGAAGGAGCGCGTTTCGGTGTGCGCGTAATCGATAATGCCGGTCATGCGCACCTCCTGCTTCCGTTGATATTGCATATCCCCTTGGGCTGCGTGGTCTTGCGATCGCGTGCGGCCGTGCGGCTGCGCGCAGCAATTAACCATATGCATTCCATTGTAGGGATTGTACGGTTTTGGCCGGCGCGATCGAGCAAGACTGCACCGACGGCGAACAATTTGTGGAAGGATTCCCGTCGGCTTGTCGAAAATTGTCGGGTAGCAGGGTTGCGATGCCAGCCAGCCGACCACCCTCCGGCGCTACGCGCCATCTCCCGCCGGCGGGAGGGTTAACCACTCAATCCTTTTGACGAGGCGGACCGCTGGGCCCGTCAAAGGTTCGGCAGATCGAAGCGCGCCAGATCCACGCCCTCGAGTTCAAGCAACTCGGCCTTGATGTCGAGTCGGCCGCCGTAGCCGCCAAACGCGCGGCCCGAGCCGACTACGCGGTGGCAGGGCACGATGATGGTAACCGGATTGCGCTTCACTGCGCCTCCGACCGCCTGCGCGGTCATGCGGCCGCCGCCGCGTCGTTCGGCCAATTCGGCGGCGAGTTCGCCGTAACTTACCGTCATGCCATAGGGGATTTCGGCCACCAGATTCCACACTTCATGTTGGAATGGCGTGCCGGCGGGATGCAAAGGCGGCACCTGATCCGAGCCGGGGCGTTCGCCGGCGAAATAGGCGGTCAGCCATTCGCGGGTTATACGGAATACGTCGGGTTCACTATCGGATTCGCGATTCGAATCGAGAACGGCTTGGTGATCGGTGGCCCACCACCAGTCTTCAAGACAGAGTTCGGTAAGTCCCTCGCCGTCGGAGGCCATCATCATCCGGCCGATGGGCGTTTCGACTGTGGCTCGCATCAGTTGTCGTTGCGTCATACCGCCATTATCGCGCGTGAGGGATGAAGCCCATACCGTGCCTGATTCCATGAAGGACGGCACGTCGGCGTAGTTCGGGAACTTCACTTCGGCGCTCGATAATCGTTGGAAAACCGGTGGGACACGCGGGGGCTTGGCTTTTTCCTGAGATTGGCGTATCTTTGTCACCTGTTGCCTGTGAAGGTAACACATGCGGACATAGCTTAGTTGGTAAAGCGCAACCTTGCCAAGGTTGAGACCGCGGGTTCGAGTCCCGTTGTCCGCTCTCGGATGGTTGATTCATGCTGATTGATTCGACCGGATGATGACCCGGGCGGTTGGCGCAGTGGTAGCGCACTTCCCTGACACGGAAGGGGTCACAAGTTCGGAATCTTGTATCGCCCACTCGATGAATCGCCGGCAGAATGTTGCCGGTTTTTCATCACAGGCTCGGGCGATTGGCGCAGCGGCTAGCGCACTTCGTTCACACCGAAGGGTCGTAGGTTCGATTCCTACATCGCCCACCCGAGATTCACGCTCGTTGGCCATGTGGCCGCGAGCGTTTTTTTTTTCATAATCGATGTATTCCGATTTATGCCGGTCCAATCGGGAGTCGGGCTAGAATGCCGCGGAGCCGGCAGAATGGCGGGATTCCGCCGGATGCAACCTGTGGCTGCGCGCGAATATGCACCTGAAGATGGTGGCGCGGAACTGGTTTGCCGTGGCATAGTGAGGGCATTCGGCCGAATGATGTCATGATGAGCATTACCT